>Ga0233425_10001079_pt1 | contig 64245 bp, 52 predicted proteins | sample Watercolumn_Towu_2_FD_181712 | JGI IMG/M metagenome (GOLD analysis project Ga0233425, IMG submission 181712) | Freshwater microbial communities from Lake Towuti, South Sulawesi, Indonesia - Watercolumn_Towuti2014_140_MG | ecosystem: Environmental > Aquatic > Freshwater > Lake | place...
CAGGCCAGCTCCGTTCGTTACATGAGTTCGTGTTGTGCCTCGGTCCCCGCGAGTGCCCTTGTGCCACCGCACAAGTGATCTCCCCACCGCGCGGTCATTGCGCTTTCCCGGCGCGGCGAACTGGGGGTCAGAAGAAACGGCTACGATATCAGATGGCCATGATGTATGGCAAGTCTGGCAGCACGCTTGCGCCGAGACTTCACTCCGGAAGCTGACGGTCGTGCGACCGTCTTTACCAGTCGGGTTGCGTGTCCTCGCCCAGGGCCTGCTCAATGAGCGCCAGCACTACGTTCGGATCGTAAGGCTTTCGCACGTAGTACGATCCGCCCGACGAACGCGTCTGCCGGACAATATCCGGCGAATCCAGCCCGCTGATGACGATGATCGGGATCCCGCAGGTGCGCGGATGGTCCGCCAGTTCAGCGCAGAGCTCGAATCCATCCTGATCGGGGAGTCGCAGGTCCAGGAGCACGAGATCCGTCTCGTGCGACCAGGCCAGCTGCTTGGCCTGAGCCGCCGTGGAAGCCGTGAGGACTCGGTAGCCATGTTGCCGGAGCCGGTGTTCCAGCGCGGCGAGGTGACCTTCGTCGTCATCCACCGCGAGAATACGCACTGCGTCGGAATTCTCTTGGGAGACCGGTTCAGGTTCCGCCAGTGCTTTGTCGAACATGGAAAGTCGTCCTGGAATGTTGCGTCTAACAAACCTAGGTCGACGTTCGCGCGTTGTCAAACAGAAACACGGGTGGCAGGAAATCGACACCGGCTGCCGGGCTGGAGCGCGGAACGGGTGGCGAGGAAGGCTCAGCCGGCGGTCACACGGAGGCGGCGATGAATGCCAGGAACGCAATCCACCCGATCAAGAAGACGACGCTCAGCATCCACAGGCCCCATTGCATCCGCGTGGGTCGCTGCGCGCGGCAGGTGGGCGGTGATTCGTGCGCCACGGGATGTTGCGCTGCGCGCTGTGGTCGGCCAGCACTTTTGCCCGCCCGCACCATGTCACGCCTCGTCCGACATCGTGATCTCGTAGCGCTGCTGGAAGGCCTCGTCAAAACTGTAAACATCGTCAAAATCCTCACGACGATCCGATTCCGACTTCGTCATTTCGCCGATGTCGATCAAACGATAGACGATTTCGCCGAAATCCCGCGTGGCGAAAATGCCCCAGCTATTCAGTACGACCTTGGCCATCAGGCCGTATAAATCCGCGGCGTAGATGCGAATCGCTTCGCAAAGCTGCTGGCCCGTCAGGTGCGCCTCGGCCGGTGGTTCCTCTCCGTCCGTTTCACCTTCCACGCCATAGGGCCGCGGTCGCCCCATCCCGAGTTCACATTGGGCATAGACCAGAGCCTGCTGGACGAACAGGTAAGCGTCCAAGCGGTAGCGGCCGTCTTCCTTCACGAGCCGGGCGATACGTTGCAGCGACTTCGACATGGCAGATGTGGACATAAGGCAATCAGGATATCACGACTTGGACTTCCGCGGCCGGGACCAGCAGCTTCCGGTTATCTTCGGTCTCAACTAGCAACTGCTGGGCCAGGATTTCCTGGTTCAGGACCTTGCCGCGGCCATGCGGCGTCACCACGCTGGCCCCCACGGGCGGCAGTTCTTTCTGCAGTTCCTCGTACGCGTCAAACTCATAGCGCAGACAACACTTCAATCGGCCGCAGCGGCCCGAAATCTTCGTGGGGTCCAGTGTGGCTTTCTGGAGTTTCGCCATCTTCATCGACACGGGTGGCATCTGTGCCAGATGCGTGTTACAGCAGACCGGCTTACCGCAATCGCCAAAGTCGGCCAGCAACTTGGCTTCGTCGCGCACGCCAATCTGACGCATTTCGATCCGCGTCTGGAACTCGGACGCCAGCCGTTTCACCAGTTCCCGGAAGTCGACCCTCTGCTCGGCCAGATAATAGACGACGATGCGTTCCCCGCCGAAGAGGTGTTCAACGTCCACCAACTGCATCTGCAGTCCGAGTTCCGACACGATCCCCTGGCAGGCCAGAAACTCGTCGGGTTCCCGCGACTGGATGTGGTTCAGTTCGTTGGCATCGTCGGCGGTCATTCCCCGGAGAATCTGGCCGTAGCTGGGTTCGGAAAGCTGCGCGACGGCTGTGTCGGTCGCTTCGCAGAGGATGTCCCCCACTTCCAGTCCACGGTTGGTCCGGACAATCACGCGGGAACCTCGGTCCCAAGGGTCGTTGCCCCGGGTGGTAAAGACGCCGAGAAACCGCATTGCCCCGTAACGAACGACATATTTCGGCATGTTGGAAATGCTCAGGCTATCGACCGCAGATACGCGGATCCGGGTCGCAAACAAAAAGCCGGATGCTTGGCGTGGCAATGCCAGGGCAAGACCCGGGTGCGTATTCGGTTAGAGTATACCTCCCCCCCGAGGCAGCGCAAAGGCGAAACGTGCCGGCGCTGGTCAGACGGCGTTGCTTCGGGCATGATAGGAGACCTGATCGTTCCCAACTTCCGGCCCTGGTTCGCGAGATCCAACTCATGCCTACCGTATTGGTCACACCCGAAGCGGTCCGAGAGCAAGATGGCCCCTACGCGACAGCCCTGCGCGCGGCGGGCTTCGAGATCCGATATCCGCGGAACCCCCAGTTCGCTCGGGGATTGTGCAGCGAAGCGGAGACCATCGAGGAACTCTCTCTTGCCGACGCAACGATCGCCAGCGGCGAAATGTATTCCCCGGACGTCTTGGCGGCCCTGCCGCGTTTACGTGTCATTGCGCGGTGCGGTGTGGGCTACGACCGCGTGGACGTACCGGCGGCTACTGCCCGCGATGTCGTGCTGACCATCACTCCGAAGACCAATCGCGAGGCCGTCGCGGAATTGGCGCTGGCGCTGATGTTGGGAGTCGCGAAAGCACTGGTGATCAATGACCGGCACGTGCGCGCAGGCCGCTGGCCGCGGAAGCTGCTTCTGCCGCTGCGGGGAACAACGCTGGGCATCTTTGGCCTGGGCCGGATTGGCAGCAGCCTGGCAGTGCGGGCCATCGCTCTGGGCATGCGCGTGATCGCTACCGAATCAGCTCCGGACAGGGATTTCGCCCGCGCGCACGGGATCGAACTGGTGGATTTCGAAACGCTGCTGGCAACCAGTGACTTCCTCAGCATCCACTGCCCGCTCACGGATCAGACCCGCGGGCTGTTCGATCGAGCGGTTTTCGCGCGCATGAAGACAGGCAGCACGCTCATCAACACGTCGCGCGGGCGAGTGCTTGTAGAATCGGACCTGGTGGCCGCGCTGCAATCCGGACATCTTGGCGGGGCGGGCCTCGACGTTTACGAACAGGAACCCCCTGACCCCGCGAACCCGCTGTTCCAACTGAACAACGTGGTGCTCAGCCCGCATCTGGCCGGTACCGACGAAACGAGTCTGGCGGGAATGGCGCTGGAAGCAGCGGAGTGCATTGTGCAGTTGCGTCAGGGGCAGTGGCCCGCTGGGGCGGTGATCAACGAACAGCTTCGGACCACTTGGCGCTGGTCGCGGTGAACCCCGGCAGCCGAGCTTCAAGTCCGGTTCTTCCAGTCGATGTTGGCCAAGGAAGCCAGGGCGAGTTGGAGCGCGTGCGTGCCTTTCCGACCGTGCCCTTGCGCTTGCAGCGCCAGATACAGTTGATGGGCCAATGCCAGTCCGGGCAGAGACAGGCCCAGGTTTCGGGCCTCATCCAGGGCGATGCCCATGTCCTTGATGAAGTGCTCGACGAAGAACCCCGGGTCGAAGTTGTTCTGAATGATCCTCGGTCCCAGATTAGACAATGACCAGCTGTTGGCCGCGCCGGAGGTGACGGACTGCATAGCAGCCTGCAGATCCAAGCCGGCGCGATAGGCATAGAGCAACGCCTCGCACACGCCGACCATGTTGGCGGCGATCAGAATCTGGTTCATCATCTTGGCGTGCTGCCCGGAGCCCGGTCCGCCCTGGTAAACCACGGTCTTCCCCAGAGCTTCCCAGCACGGTTGCAGCGCTTCGAAGACCTCGCGATCGCCGCCGATCATGATGGACAGCCGTGCTTCCCGCGCGCCCACATCACCGCCGGACACCGGCGCGTCGATACTCCGGACCCCGCTCGCTCGGGCGGCTTCATAGACCTCCCGTGCCAACGAGGGCTGACTGGTCGTCATGTCGACCAGAATGTTGCCCGGTTTGCTGCCGGCCAAGGCGCCTTGCGGACCAAGCAGAACTTCCCGCACATCCTGGGGGAAACCGACGATCGAGAACACGACGTCGCTCTGCCCGGCGACGGCCCGGGGCGATTCGGCCCAGGCGGCCCCGCGCTCGATCAATGCGGCGGCCTTGCTCTTCGTGCGCGTGAAAACGGTCATCGCAAAGCCGCGTGCCAGCAAGTGTCCGCACATGCTGGATCCCATGACCCCCAATCCGATCCAACCGATACGCGTCACACCACTCTTGATCGGAAGACTGGCCATCCTCATCATCCTCACAGCGGGTCAGAGAAGAGATCCTGTCCGGGCAATTCGATGCCGGCTGCGCACATCGCGAAGCCGTTCACCGGAGCGTCTCGGGGCGATTCAGGATCTCGCTGAGCAAGATCGCGTTGCGAATCTGCCCGCGGTTCCTGAGCAACTCCGAGATCAGTGTACCCCCAACCGGCGCCTCGACGTCCGGCGGGGGAGGCGCTGCGGGTGCTGATGGAGTTGGGAACGATGTCCGCGCGCTGGCGCGGCTGCCCAGTCTGCCCAGATCGTGCGTGAATACTTCATGTACGTGAGCACCCATCCGGTCGTCGGATTGATCAACGGCGGCACCGAGCGCGGAAGCGCGTCGCGAAAAGCTCGAAGTGTCCATGCGCTGCTGGACGTGCTGCGACACGTCCTGGCCGGTCACGTCCCCGGGATCGAGGATTTCCGCATCCTCGACAATCTCCGCTTCGAGCACGACGGGTTGCCCGGGCTGCTGGGGTGCGGGCTGGCCATAGCGCTGCGCGACGCGCCGCAGGAAATCGCCAAGTTCATCCGACATGACAGTTACCCTTCGCACGGGCACGGCCGCTGCCGCGCCGTTGGCAGACACTCCCAGGGTCAGGATTTCATGACGGCGGGCGCACTCGGTTGCGCGATGGACCGGCGCATATCCGTGTCGGCCTGGATATTCCGCAGCTTGTTGTAGTCCATGATCCCCAGGCGGCCGGAGCGAAAGGCCTCGGCCATGGCTTTGGGAACTTCCGCCTCGGCTTCCACCAATCGCGCACGGCTTTGTTCGATCTGAGCAACGCGTTCCTGTTCGGCGGCCACGGCCATGGCGCGGCGTCCCTCGGCGCGCGCCCGAGCCACGCGCGTATCGGCCTCCGCTTGATCGGCCTGCAGACGCGCGCCGATGTTCTCTCCCACGTCCATGTCCGCGATGTCGATCGAGACGATTTCGAATGCGGTCTGGGAATCAAGGCGCCGCGCCAAGACGGTCTTGGAAATGACATCCGGACTGGCGAGCACTTTGCGGTGATCGTTCGCCGAACCAATGGCACTCACGATCCCCTCCCCGACACGGGCAATGATCGTCTCTTCGGTGGCGCCACCGATCAACTGCTGCAGGTTCGCACGCACGGTGACCCGCGCGCTGACTTTCAGCTGGATGCCGTTCTTCGCCACGGCATCCAGGGAGGTACGCGAACTGCCTTTGGCCGGGCAGTCAATGACTTTCGGGTAGACGCTCGTCTGGACCGCTTCCAAGACGTTCCTGCCCGCCAGATCGATGGCCGTCGCTTCGCGAAAGGACAGGTTCAGCATCTTCGCCTTGTGGGCAGCAATCAGCGCGCGAATGACCAGCGGCACGTTGCCTCCGGCCAGATAGTGAGCCTCGAGCGATTTCGTAGTGATCTCGCGGCGGTCAAGTCCCGCGGTCACCGCCATGATCTTGCTCTTCACAATGACCCCCGCATTCACCTTGCGGAACGTCATGCCGATCAGGTCCCAGATGGTGATGCCGGCATTGGTGAGTACCGATTGAATCCACAGCCGGAAGTAGCTGGCAAAGACGGCAAACACGATCAAGAGCATCACCAGCACGGCCAGACCGACGAAGATCACGATCAGGACCTTGGGGTCAACTTCTTGGGCCAAGAGCATCGGCAATTCCTTCTTCCAGAAGCCTCGGGCGCGCAAACTACCGCTCGACCGATATCACACCCGACCGTCTGCACCCAGTCCTGTACCGGGCCTGTTTGAGCTTGTCAAGATAGCGGATCATCCAGACCCAGGGAATCGAGCGGCCGGGAAAGCACGTCATCGGCCACGGGTTCGTCGGGAATGGATTCATCGGGTGCGAGCGGGCGAACGACAATCCGGTTCGTACGCACGTCCACGACCTTGATGCGCTGCCCCACGTCAACCGGCATTCCGTCGCTGATCGCATCGTAGGTCCGATTCTCGATCCGCACGCTGCCGCTGGGCAACATCGTGCTGCGGGCCACACCGTAGCGCCCGATGAGCGACTTGAGCCCGCGGTATTCCTCGCTTTCGGGCAGGACATCATCCGGATTGGCCGGACGCGGGATGAGGACCAGGCGCCCGATGGGTGTGTGCGGCCACCACCGAATCGCGGCGGCAATCACTGATGGCAGCAATACCGAAGTCACCGCCAGCATCACCAGCCCGTGCGTGACGCTTTCCATGAAGGCGACGATGATGGACGCGATCACCGCCAGCGCCGCCAGGCAGCTGATGATTCCCGCCGAAGGCACGAAGACCTCCAGCCCGACCAGGACCAGGGCCGCAACCAACAACAGCACAGACCAAACGATCGGCTCCATGCGTCAGCCTCGTTCCCCATCAATCGCTTGCACGTAGACCTGATTCCCCAGCACCTTGACCACGGAGATGTCCGTCCCGCGGGCCAGCAATTCACCGTCACTGATGACATCCACGACGTCGTCGCCGAATTGGGCCTTGCCTGCCGGCACCAAGGGTGTTGTCGCCCGCCCTCGCTTGCCATTCAGATAGCGATAGTCTACCAAAGCTTCCCGCTGGGACAGATCATCCGTGTCGTCGTCTCCTGGCGTCGCGAGCATCAGCCGCTTGAGGATCGGCGCTTCCGCCAGATACCGGCGCATGACGACCAGGGATACGAACGCCCCGGCCCCTCCGGCGGCCACCATCATCAACGAACCGGGCAGTTGCTCCAGCTGATACGTGTTTCGGGGAATAATGAAGGTCTGACTCGCCAGCACGATCGACACAATGATCAACAGCCCGCCACCAAAACCAAACACGGCGGAGCCCGGCATGACAAAGATCTCGAGAGCCACGCTGATAATTCCCGCGCCGAACAACAGGATCTCTAACCACCCTGCCGTGCCGTGCAGGAATTGGCTCCAGAAATAGACCATGAAACACAGCATGGAAACAAACCCGGCCACGCTGAGTCCGGGATGCGACAGTTCCACCAGCAACGCGAACCAGGCTACAAACAACAACAAACCGGCAATCTGAGGTGTTGCCAGACGCTCCACCAACAGATGGGCCCAGTTCGGTTGGATAACCTGAAGTCGCTCCTCCAGATGGTACAACTCCTCGAACTCCTCCAGATCCGAGGCCAGGAAGCGGGCCACCGTCAGCTGCTCGGCCAGACTTCCCGTGATCCCCCCTTGCGTTCCCACCACTTCACCCCGGTGCCAGACATCCGGATCGCTCTGTTGTGCCACTTCCTCGTCGCTGAAGAGCCGCACCAGGCCGGTGCCCTCGCGCGTGTAGCGGTGCACGGTCAGCGCGGGGTCCAATAGCGCTACCCACAGCGACCAGTCTCGCTGTTTGGATTCCGCGATGGCACGCACGGCACGCCGCAGTTCAGGCAATTGGCTCTCCTCAATCTCGACCGCGCCGGGTCCACCAAGGATCGCTTCGTCGGCCATGACCAGTTGATCGCAAGCCAGAGCGATCAGCGCCGCGTCGGCGCGAGCCTCACTCACCACATAGGCCACCGTGCGGACTTCGCTCGGATCCAGACTGGCCAGGTAATTCGCCAATCGGATGCTGTCGGTCACGGAGCCGCCCGGGCTGTCGATCGCAATGCACAGGAAGTTGATCCGTCCCCCCGCCAACTGCTGGCGTATGCTGCGCTCGATCCAATTCACCGACTTGTGATGAATGGGCCCTGTGATCGCGATGCGCATGCCCGACCACGCGCCGCCCAATGACGGGTCTTCCTCCAGCGACTGCGGCGCGACCTGCAAGGCGGCAGCCAGTTCTCCCCGGTCACCGGCCAGATGACTGGCAAATCCGTATCGCAGGCGCAGATCGCGTCCCGTGAACTGGCCCGTATCCCCGGGTTGCCCCACGGACTCCACCGCACTGACCGTCGTGCTGCGCTTCAAGGCGTCCAGATCGCTCCCCAAAACGTATCGCACACCGTCCAGGGTCTGAACCTTGTGGACAATCACCTCCTTGTCGAGCATACCCAGGGCCACGGCCACCGGAATCGTGCGGCGCCGTTCGGCTATCTCGGTATAACCCCGCCGCATGGTCGCATCGATGTGAGACTCCTTGACTCCCGCGTCTCCCAGAACCGCATCCGGGGCAATGACGATCTCTTCGCAGGCCAACACGGCCAGCACCGCATGGCCTTTGACGTTGTTCGGGAGATAAGCAATGGTTCGCACTGCGGCCACGCGATCACTGGCCAGATAGCGCGCCAACGAAAGACAACGCTCAAACTCGCTCGCCTCTTCAGCCTGGCCGGAGCGGCTGCGAAACTCGAGGATCAAGAGCGGGCGCGCGTCGCTCGCCGGCAGTTCTCCCAAGAGTTGGTCGATCCGGCGCTTGACGTGCTGGTCCACCGAGCCGGTGATGGGTAAGGTCACGGGCAGCAGATGGGCGCGGACGGCAGCCGGAGCCGGCGCTTTGGCATCGGCCGCGCGGGATTCGCCGGCGCGCAGTCCGGGCCCCGCGGCCCACAGGCCGGCCCACACCACGGCGACGCCCAGCCAACGTTGATCGATGCGCCTTGCCATATGAATCTCGTCAGGCGATGGAAGCACTGCGGATGTGGTCAATCCGACACCCGACGGTCAAACCGCTTGTGTCTTACGTGGGCATTCGTCGATGAGACGCAAGTCTTGAGGCAAGTCACGCTTGCGTCTCGGCGCATTATAAGCCTGGGTGGGGAACCGGCAAAGCCAAGGGGCGACCGCGCAGAACCGGGCGTTGGAGCGGTAACGTCCGACCGCCACCGGATTTGACTCGCGACAACGGTGGACGCGACTTCCCGGACGGCTAGTTCCGCGGTGGTACGACGGGAGGCATCACTGCTGGTGCAGGAGCGGACACGGGAACCGTCGCCGGTTCCTGGTACTTCTCCACGATTTTCTTCCAGCCTGACGGAGTTGCGGGCTCGAAGAACTGCCGATGAAACAGATTCAGTTTCTCGATCAGGTCATTCCAGTTGCGTTCGCGATTCTCGAATGCGAACGTCGTCGTGGCGTTTGCTCGATGGAACAGGACGAGCCCTTCGGGCAGAAAGTCACCTCCGGCAATGATGATGTGCACTCGCTTGAAATTGGCCGCATCCTCACGTGACTTCGGCTCCGCTTCCAGCCAGAAGACACCCTTTCGGGGTGGCGGGATGATCGCGCGAATCCAATAGCGCGCCTTGATCGAGGCAGCGCTGGCCCCGAACAAGAACGGGAGGGGACCCTCGACAATCTGCTTGCCCTGCATGTTCGGTGGCAGCTCGCGCTGAATCACGTTCTTGTTGTGACCGTCGAACTCGAATACCGATTTGCCGTCACAGACCCAATGCTCGTTCAGCGTGTCATTGTTCGCCGTGTACTTGGGTTCCTGCGGATTCGTGACTGGCAGTGTCACCAGCATCGACTTCTCCACACGGAACATGCCTTTGTCGGGGGCCGCGTAATTGATCGCTCCTTCCGCATAGGTCTTGGCCACGTTGGCGCTGCCGACCCAATCGGGGTCGTACTCCCAGCGCTTGAAGCGGCAGCGGTATCTCTGCGTCTCTTTCGACTTGAATTCCCAGAAGGCCAGAACCTTGTCGAGGTATTCGGCGTGGTCTTTGGGCAACGGATACCAACCGGGGGCTTGCGCGGCCGCACCGGCCGCTGCCGGTGGATTCGGCGCGACTGCGGTCGGTTGTTGCGCGCGGCCGACGCCTGCCAGCAGGAACAACCATGCCGCACCGACCGCCACCAACCCGAACCATAGCCGCGAAATCATATACCAGGATCCTTGCTGCGCGGATTCCACTCGGGATACCCCTGGACGCGAATTGTGCCTGCCAGGACACATGCTGCGGACGTGCCTCCGACATGCTGGCGCGCATGCGGTGCGCGGCGGGGATGTTAGCAGGATTGGGTGGCCTGCCCTAGACCGAATTGTCGAGGAAACAACCGTTGGAATGGCGCACAGAGGCCGACAGCTCATTCCCTCTGCACCGTGACCACGCGCACGTCGCAGACATTGGTGTGGGTCGGACCGGTCTTCAACAGGGTACCTACCGCCTGGAAGAAGTGATACGCGTCGTTGCGGCCGAGAAACGACGCCGGATCCAGTTGTTGCGCTCTCATGGGTGCCAGCACACTGGCGTCGATCCAGGCACCGGCCGCGTCGGTCGGTCCGTCTTCTCCGTCCGTACCGCCGGACAGGATGGTGACGCCCGTCAAAGGGCTTTTTGCCTCGTCGAGGCTGGAGGGGTGCGCGGCTCCCGGTTTGAGTAGCTCAATGAGGGCCGCGAGCACCAGTTGCTGATTCCGGCCGCCCAAGCCGCGCAGGTGAGCGGGCGCCAATCGCACCACGGGTTCGCCGCCGGTGATGAGACAGTCCGGCCCGGACTCCGCGCGCATATGCCGGGCCATCCGCGCCAGGTGCGTGCCGATTTCTTCAGCCGGACCTTCGGAGGTTCCGGAGGAAACCATGGCATGCGCATACCCGCGGCGCTCGGCTTCCATGCCCGCCGCATCCACGGCCACGGCATTATTGCCGATGATCAGGTTCACGATCCGGGGCAGACGCGACTCCCGAAAATCGGATGACGCATGTTCGGCCGTCTGCAGATGCGCGAATACCCGCGGTGAAATGCCTGCCTCCCGGGCAGAAAAGCGTTCCAGCACGGCCAGCGCATCGCGAGGCAAGGAACGTTCAAGCACGGTGGGTCCGGAAGCAATGACCTCCAACGGATCTCCCAGTACGTCGGAGACGATCAGCGTGTGCAGGCGTCCCGCACGACAGGCGCGCGCCAGACCGCCGCCTTTGATCCGGCTCAGGTGTTTGCGCACCGTGTTCAATTCCACGATATTGGCGCCGGCAGCGCTGAGGTGTTTGGTAACGGCCTGTTTGTCCTCCAGGCTGATACCCGCCACGGGAGCGGGGAGCAGAGCGGAGCCGCCACCTGACACCAGACAGATGCACAAGTCTTCCGAGTTCGCGGCGCTGACCAACTGCAGGATCTGTTGGGCCCCGCGGACGCCGGCCTCGGTGGGCTCATTGAGGCCTGGAGGTCGAGCGCCGTGCAGTCGGATGCGTGCCAGCGGCCGCACGCAGTCTGCCGGGACATTTACCCAGCCGACCAGGTCTTTGGCGGACATGCAGCCCGTACCCAACGCCGCTTCGATCCCTTCCGCCATGCCGGCCCCGGCCTTACCGGCTCCCACGACGATGATGCGGCGCACCCCATCCAGTGCAACAACGTCGTCGCCGATGTGCAGGTTTTGGCCGGTCAAGCGCACCTGCTGCATCACCAGCTGCCGGCTGTCCACGGCACGCACTGCGGCTTGCCAGATGGCCTGTGCATCCTCGCGCAATTGAACCGTTGTTCGCGGCATGTCACTCCCGAATCCTCAAGACGTCGTTCCATTGTCCCTCGTGCTGAATCTCCAGTTGGCCGAGACTGTTGTTCTGCGCGGCACAGAGAACAAGGCCGGCCAGATAGGGCGTGGCATGAGCGCGGAACTTTCCGGCAACGCTGGACCAGGGAGTCTGTCGTCCGCGATCTCCGGGCAGACGCATGTGGTGGAAGAACGACCGCACAAAGCCTTGGGAACTCAGTTGGCCTGGCCAGCACACGATCTCCGGTGCGTGCGTGCGCCACACGGACTGCAGGCCGGGTATCAGCTGCTCGACGAGGTCCGGGATCTGCTCGGGTGCCGGCAGGCGGCCGTCGCGGCCGACAGGTGCCAGGACGAGGAGCACCCAGCGCACGGGAGTGCCATACAGGGTCAGCTGCGGCCCGTGCGCGGCTGGCCCGCGGGGTTCCAGCGCCCCGATGTCGATCGAGGCCAGTTCCGGTTCCTCATCACCGTCCCGTCTGCGTCGCCGCAAGAGGCGCCAGACCGCCGCCATCAGCAGCACGACCAGGAAGGCGGCCGCGCCACCCGCGAGGGCTATCGACCAGGATTCCTGCCACAACATGCCGCACCCCCCGAGTCTATTTGCGAATCGTCTCCGACCTATTCCTGCACGGCAACAGAAAGGTCATCCAACCAGACTTCTCCCAGTCCCGTCAACCCGAACACGACACTCAACGGTTGCGAGCTAGTCGCGCGGCGATAGAGAACGAATTCCTGCCAGCCTTTGGTTTCGTGGATGCGTTCGGCCAACGTCAACCCGCCAATCGTGTCGGCGATGATCAGTCCGTCGTGGCTGTCCCGAATACCTGCCGGCACGTTGACCCATCCATGAATCCGCACGAACTGGTGCGGCTGGACGGGAATCGGCGCGCTCGTAATGGTCACCGGCCAACCGTCCGGGCCGGACTTGGCGCCCTGTCGTTGAGTCCAGGCCTGCAGATGCAGGGACGAACGGCCCTCCCGCGGCGATTGGAAGGACAATTCCACGGCGGATTCGATTTCCGGCTGAGCTGCGCGGACCTGTTGCCAGCCATTTTGTTGCATGTGGTTGAGGTCTTCGAAATCCCCGCCTGCCAGCGCGTTGGGTCGCCAGCGCACTGCCGCCATCTGCGCCGTCAACTGCCAGTGTTGTGGCAGGCTGGCATAGGTCGCCACCAGTGGGCTCATCGAAGGAGAGGGGAGCGAGCGGACCGCGCGGTCCCAATGAGCCCGCCGCAGTTGGTAGAGCGATTGCAGGGACTCATCCGTGATGCGACAGGCGTTTTCCAGATCACCCGACTGCAGGAGCCGGGCAGCTTGTTCGTTGCTGCGCTGCGCACGCGTCAGCCAGGACGGCGCCGAGGGCAGACCGTGGCCCAATGCCGTAATCTGCCGGTCGATTTCGGCCGTCTGGCTGTACAGGAGTTCGGCGACCTGCTGCCGCAACGAGGCGCACTCCTGCGCCGACCCCGCCAATTCCCGGCGCAGATGGTTGATGGCCAGTGGCTCTTGCGTAAGCAGAGCCAATGAAACCGCATTGGTGGCATCCAGGCCGACGCGCAAACCGCCGGCACGTTCGCCGCGAAGCGGTTCCAGACGCGTGGGTCCCACGAGGAACACCTGGTCGGTGACGGGCGCACCGTGAGCGATAATGGACGTGGCGTTTGATCGCCAGGGCCCGGCAACGAACTGCTGATGGGGCGCATGTTGCGTGATGACCAGTAACCGTGCACGTTGAGTTTCCAGCACGCGCACGCGGGTGTCGGCGGCGGGAGTCGCCAATTCGTCGGCATACGTGCCGCCCGCCGCCCACGGCGCGGCCAGCGCCAGCTGCCGGTTGATCAGTTGCAGCGTGGCGGCCCGCAAGCGTGTGGGAGGGTCCTGCAGGTCGAGCCTGGTTCGTGAACGAAAGAACAACCCGCGCACACCAGCCGCCACGGCCTCGGCCACCAGCAGTTGGACCTGCAATGGCTCAGCCACCATCACCGGTGTCGACCCGCCATTGAGCGCCGAGATCTGCGCCTCCAATCGCGGCGAGAATTCGCTTTCGATCGACGCCCACATCGCGCGGCCGGCCCGCGCTCGCGCGGCGCATGTCAACAGCCAATCACCGTAGCTCGACAAGCGAAAACTGGTGCCCAAGACCTCTCGCTGGCACACGACTATGTCCGCCAGTTCAGCGTAGCCGGCGAAATCGTCCGTGACCCCGCAGATCAACGGCCGCGAGGTCCCCGCATGGGCCAGCCGGGTCTGCTCCGCAATCAGACGCGTCGCCGGCCCTTCCGACCGCGTCAATCCGTCTCCCAACATCCAGGCCAGCACACGATCGTCAGACTCCACGGTATTCGTTGTCCCCACGGGCGGAGGCGGCGTGATCAACCAGATGCCCAGCCGCCGCGCCTCGTCAATTTCCGAGTTGGTGGGGGCCGTAGCCAACTTGACGACATTGAACCCCAGTTTGGCCAGCCAGGGGAAGGATTCCCCTTGGTGTTCGATCACACGCGCGAACAGCGGTCGTCCGCCCACGGCCAGAACCGAGCCGTCCAGCCGCGGCCCCTCGGTCGTTGGCGCGGGACTCGCCGGTACACTCTGTGCCGGAACCGCGGGCGGGGCCGGCCCGATGTCGGTGGCCCGGTCAAACGTGGCCAGTCGCACCGGTGATCCACTCGAGGCAAAGCCGGCCAGCTCCAGGTCGTCAATCCACAGCTGGAAGGAGCCGGCACCGCAATAGGCATTGAGTACCAGCAAGTCGATGTACGCCTCTTTCGCATCCACTTGAGTACCATGCTCGCGGCGCAGAATCCAGACTTGTCGTTCCAGCTCGCGTGCGACGTCCGCCACCTGCAATTGCCGCCAGGCCCCCGCTTCCGCGCAGGAACTTCCCGGCAGCAGCGCCGTCAATAGCCGCCCCGATTTGTCGCGCGATCTGGGCAGCACCACTCGTGCATACAACTGAATCCCCGGACGGTCCGCTTTGACCCAGACCTGGGGTACCAGTTCGGCAATCACCCGTGCCGGAGTGACGTCGTGCACAACATGAATGCGGGTCCCGGGACCCGCCCGCAACTTCAGATACTCGCTGCCCTGGCCCGAGTGCGCCTCCTGAAATGTCCGTAGATGACGGACCACTTCGTACGCACCATCCGCGTCCGCGACCCGCCAACTCCGCTCCGGAGTCTCAAAATCCTCCTCCACGGCGGCGCGGAGCGATCCGGTCGCGGCGAGCACGAGTGCGAGCGTCAGCAACGGTAAACGGAGGACCCGTTCCAACAGCGGGATGACCAGCACCATACCCAGCGCCCTGGCAAGTCCGCACGTGAGCATCGACCGCGCCTGCCAGTTGACAAACGGCAACGTGGCAGCGCGCACGGTTACTTGAACGTAACTGGCTCTTGTATCAGGGTTTGCAGTTATGCTCCAGATCAATCGGGTGGCCTTTTCGCATCACGACCGCAGGCCCGCCGTGCAGGCGATATTCGCAAGATGTTATGTAGAAAAAGGTTACGACATCACCCCATGGGCCGGCTGTGAGTGGCACGGGTACTGCTTTATTGGGGATCATCACCCCTGACCCACTTGGAGCTGCACCCATGACGACCGCACCCCGTTTCGCCCCGCAACAGTCCGACGAAGCACCGCAAGACATGCTGGAACTTGCGTCGCTGGTCGCTGCACTGCCGGTTGAACATCGTACGCGCCTCGAGCCCGTGCTGACGCGGGTGATCGAGAGTACACGTCGGCGCCGGCGAATCCTCGGCCTGGTTCAAGACGCGCTGGGCCAATTGCGGCTCGACATGAAATACCTGGTGTTTGACCTGGAGGCCACGCGCCGCGAGCGCGACGCCTACCGTCGGACGCTGGACGGCACGAACCTGGAAGACGAATGAACCGCGATCTCAGCGGCCAAGCGCGGAACCGTGTCGGTTGGTGTTAACACGTCGGTCTTCGTATGGGAATTCGAGTGGAATCTCTCGGTGGTTGGTGTTGCGTTGCGGCAGTGGGTGCAGTGGAATACGATTGAGGAGACAGTCTGTCGTTCGGGTGTTGCCTCGACCGGCAGGGCCTCCCGGGTTTCGGATCAGGGGACCGATTGCTCATGGCCGACTTGACCGCGGAAGACTTTGCTCAACGCATCCAGGACACTGGGTTGGTGGATCCCACTCGGTTGGAAGCGGTCTGGAGTGATTTGGGCACGCGCAACATCGAGCTGGAACCTTTCATATCGCACCTGCTGCAGCGGGAGCTGTTGACCAGTCTCCAGGTCGAACGGCTGATCAAAGGGGAAAGATACGGGTATTTCTACGGCAAATACAAGCTGTTGTACGTCGTAGGCAAGGGCACCTTTGCCCGTGTCTATCGGGCGGCTCACGTCAACACGGGTCAGGTCTTCGCGGTCAAGGTGTTGCGCAATCAGCATTCGAAGGAATCGCTGGAACGCGAGCGATTCCTGCGCGAGGCCAAGATGGTGATGCCCTTGCGCCACGCCAATATCGTGCCCATCTTCGAAGTGGCCGAAGAACGCAGCCGGCCGTATATGGTGATGGAATTCGTGGAGGGGCAGAACTTGCGCGACTTCGTCAAAGCGCGCGGCAAGTTCGACATCGCCGACTCACTGCGGATCACGGCCGACGTGGCCGCAGGTCTGGACTACGCTGCCGGCAAAGGTGTCACACACCGCGACTTGAAATTGTCCAATGTGCTGGTGGCCAGCACGGGGCGCGCCAAGCTCGTGGACTTCGGGTTGGCCGCCATCTCCGCACTCGCCAAAGGGGATCCTGCTTCGCCGAATCCACGGAGTATCGACTACGCGGCATTGGAGCGCATCACCGGGGTCAAGAAGGATGATCCGCGCAGCGACATCTACTTCTCGGGCTGCATACTTTACCATCTGTTGACCGGCGTGCCGCCATTGCTGGAAACCAAGGATCGGACTCAACGGCTGAGCGTCTCCCGTTTTCGCGAAGTCACGCCCATCATTCAGCGCGAGCCGCATCTGCCGGGCACGGTGGTGGCGTTGGTTAACCGGGCCATGGAACTCGATCCGGCCCGGCGCTTCGCGACCCCCGGAGAGATGCTGACGGAGATCAAGGCCGTACAGCGACGGCTGGAACAGGGAGACAGTGACGAGCTGGAGGCCGGCCAGGGGCGCAAGTTGCTGGATCGCGAAGGGGAATCGCGCAGCGTCATGGTGGTGGAAGCCAATGCAGAAATGCAGGACGCCCTGCGCGATCTGCTGAAGCGCCGCGGATACCGCGTGCTCGTGATCGGAGACGCGCAACGCGCCCTGAAACGCTTCGAGGAAGGACCTGTTCCCAGCGAGTGCGTCATCTTCTGCACCACGGAATTGGGGCGCAGCGCGCTGGAGGCCTTCAATCGCTTCGGGGAAATGGAACAGACGCGACACATCCCCGCCATTCTTTTCCTCTCCGAGGAACATCCGCAGTTCGCCACCGAGGCACACACGGGTCCCCACCGCGTGCTGCTGTCCATGCCGCTGAAGGTACGGCAACTGCGCGGGATACTCCTGAAACTGCTCACCCGGCAGGAATCCCCGGAGAACTGACGCCAGACATTGCGCCAAAGCCGTTTTCCGGCTCACGCCAGGTGCAGCGGGGCAGCGTCCGCCCGACAGCGGATCGGCGCTATCTCTTTCCACGGCCCTCGGCCGCAGTCACAATACGGCGCCAGGGATGTGATCGTCGCATCCGTCGGTGGAGGTCCGGATCAGGGAGCATGCCGTGGCAGCGCAATATCGTATCGGCGTGGTGGGACATACTGGCCGGGGCAATTACGGGCACGGGATCGACGAAGTGTGGCTCGACCTGCCCAACTGCGAGATCGTCGCCGTGGCAGATGCGGACGAGCAAGGTCTCGCGGCGGCGATCAACAAGCTGCGCGCCCCGCGCGGTTTCGCCGACTATCGCCAGATGATGGATGAGACGAAGCCCGATATCGTGGCTGTCGGCCCGCGCTGGATCGATCAGCATTGCGCCATGGTGCTGGAGGCCGCCCAGCGCGGGATCCATGTCTACCAGGAAAAACCTCTCTGCCGCACTTTGGAGGAAGCGGACCGCATGGTGTCCGCGTGCGAGACCCACCGCATCAAATTCGCGATCGCACATCAGACACGCTACAGCCCCAAGCTGGATGTGGTCCGCCAGATGATTGCCGCCGGCAAGATCGGAAGGTTGCTGGAATTGCGGGGGCGCGGCAAGGAAGATCAGCGCGGCGGCGGAGAAGACCTGTGGGTGCTGGGCAGCCACGTTATGAACTTGATCCAGTACTTCGGCGGCGAGCCAAACTGGTGTTTTGCCCGCGTGTTGGAGAAGGGCAAGCCCGTCACCAAAGCCCACGTTGTCGCGGGCAATGAAGGTATCGGACCACTGGCGGGGGATAACGTGGCCGCGTGCTATGGACTCGACAACGGCGTCACCGCCTATTTCGGCTCCCAGCGCGGCGCTGCCGGGAACCGCTTCGGCCTCCAGGTCTTCGGGTCCGAAGGGATCATCGAAGTCCTGACCGGCCATCTCCCGGCAGTCTACTTCCTGCCCGATCCGAATTGGTCGCCGGGGCGCAGCGGGCAGCAATGGGTACCGGTGAGTTCGACGGGTCCCGGTCAACCGGAACCGTTGAAGGACGGTGGCTTGCACGGCGGCAACCTGTTGGCGTGTGCCGACCTGATCGCAGCCATCGAACAGGGCCGCCTCCCCGAATGCAATATCTACGAGGCCCGCATGACGATCGAAATGATCGCCGCCGTGTTCGAGTCGCACCGCCTCGGCGGGCCCGTGCCGATCCCCCTGAAGACCCGCGTCAACCCGCTGACTCTTCTGCCGTAGTACTGAAAAGCCTCGAGCGGCGGATGGGGAAAGGCACGCTAGCCACCCGCGTTGCCCGAGACCCCCGCGGACGAGCGACCAATTCGGAGTTCGGCACTAGTTCGCGGGATACCCGGCGATACAATGGCCGCAGGGTGAATATCGATCTTGCCTCCCCCCTCCCTTACGCCTAACATTACCAAGCCTCGTCGTTCAGGGGCTTTAGAGAGAATTTTCCGACCTTTCCGATCAGATAAGGGATCACGATGCGCGCGTTGTCTCTCTCGTCATTGCGGCAGTTGCGGTTCCGTGGAATGTGGACGCTGTCACTCGCTTTTCTGTGCGCCGTCGCCTGGTGTCTCTCATCGCGCGGTGTGCCCACAGGACCTCAACGCGGCGATGCCAGCATCACGATCACCGTCAAGGGATGCACGGAGAGGGACCACTTGTCGCGCCACCCGGTGGACGATGAGATCTCGAAACGGGCCATGAAGACCTTTCTGGAAAGTTTCGATCCGCGCAAACTCTATTTCCTGCAAACGGACATCGACGAGTTCCACAAGAAGGACACCCTGCTGGACGACGAGATGCGGCGGGGTAAAGTCGATTTCGCCTACGAAGTGTTCAAGCGATTCCTCCTGCGAATGGAGGAACGCGTCAAGCTCGTCGAGGAACTCACGCAACAGGAATTCGACTTCTCCGTCAACGAAGAGCTGGTGACCGACCCGGATGCGTTACAGTATCCGCGTGACGAGGCCGAGGCACGGGATCGTTGGCGGAAGCTGATCAAATACAACCTGCTCGTGGCGAAGTCCGACAACGACGACTTGCAGGAGGCGCGTGCGAAGATCCTGCGCCGGTACCAGAAGGCCGCGCGGGATTGGCAGCAGACGGATGCCGACGAGTTGTTGGAATTGTTTCTCACGTCGATCACGTCGAGCTTTGATCCGCACACGTCCTACATGTCCGCCAGCACGCTCGAGAACTTCAATATCCTGATGCGCTTGAATCTGGACGGAATCGGCGCCGCGTTGCAGCGTGACGAGGAGGGTTACACGATCATCTCCAAGATCATCCCGCGCGGCGCGGCCGACAAGCACGGACAGCTGAAGCCCGACGATCGCATCGTCAGCGTGGGACAAGGTGAGAACGGCGAGATGGAAGACGTCACGGACATGCGGCTGGACGACGTGGTCAAGAAGATCCGCGGCCCCGCGGGTACGGTCGTCCGTTTGGGAGTGCGCACCAAAGGTTCGTCCGAGACCAAGATCTACAACATCACGCGCGCCAAGGTCGAGTTGGAGGACAGCGCGGCGCGGAGCGAGGTGCTCGAGCGCGGGCAGAAGGCGGACGGTTCCGCCTACCGGATCGGCTGGATTGACCTCCCCAGTTTTTACCTGGACATGAAAGCGGCGCGCGAGAACGGCAACTCCGAGTACCGCAGCACGACGCGCGACGTCAGTCGCATCCTGGACGAATTCAATTCCAAAGGCGTTGAACTCGTGGTGCTCGACCTGCGGTGGAATGGTGGCGGCAGTCTGACCGAAGCGATTCAACTGACGGGTCTGTTCGTGGACGGCCCCATCGTCCAGGTCAAGGACTCCGACGGGCGCGTCCAGGTGTATGACGACAACGACGGCGGTGTGGCCTGGAAAGGTCCGCTGGTCGTACTGGCCAGCAAGTTCAGCGCGAGCGCCAGCGAGATCTTCGCGGGCGCCATTCAGGACTACGGCCGCGGGATCGTGGTGGGCGACGAGACGACGCACGGGAAGGGCACCGTCCAGAACCTGCTTGAGATCGGCCGCGAGTTGCTGGGCACGCCCAATCCTCCCAACTACGGCGCGCTCAAGGTGACCGTGCAGCAGTTCTACCGCCCCAATGGCGACAGCACGCAGAAGCGCGGTGTTCTGTCAGACATCGTGCTGCCGTCCTTGACGAATCTGATCGGCACGAGCGAAGCCGAATTGGACTATGCGGTGGAATTCGGCCGCGTGCGGGCCAGTCGCTTCGCGGCGAACAACCTGGTGCCGGTGGACGTGGTGAGCCGCTTGAAGGACCTCTCGCAAAACCGCGTCCGCAGTTCCTCCGACTTCGCCAAGCTCGAGAAGGACATCGAGCGCTATCAGCGCTACAAGAAGGAGAAGAGCATTCCGCTCAACGAAGAGCAGTTCCAGGCTCGCAGAGCAGCTGAACGGGACGCGGAAAAGGAACAGAAGGAGCAGATGGATGCTCAGAACGGCAAGAAAGACGTAGTCTACAAGGACGAATTCTACAACCGCGAAGTGACGCAGATCGCCGTGGACTATCTGACCGAGCTTTCCCGCCAGAACCTGGCGCAGGCGCGCTAGCCCGGACGTCTCAGACGAGCGGAATGCGCTGCCCGTCGTATGCCAATTCAACGCCTGCCGGCAGCCGGGCATTGGTCCGAGCGTAATCCAGTTCGTGCGAGACGTGAGTCAACACAGTGCGGCGCGGCCGCACACGCTGAGCAACGGCGAGCGCTTCTTCCAAGCTGAAATGCGTGGGATGGGGCCGGTCCCGTAAGGCATCGAGCACAAGCACGTCCAGTCCCGCCAGGAGCGGCCAGCTCTCCACGGGGATCTCGTTGGTGTCCGTGCAATACGCCACGTTGCCGATGCGAAAGCCCAGCACTTCGAAGTGGGGACCGTGCTTCAGGCGGATCGGCAGGAACGTCGCGCCGAGCAAGTCAAACGGTTCTGCCTGAATGCGATGAAACTCTAATTGCGGCACGGCGCCCGCATGCGTCGGCTCGCGATCGATGAAGGCATAGTTGAACGACTGGCGAATCCGCAGTTCCACAGCTTCCTCGCAGTAGAGCGGGACCGGCTTGCCCAGATAGAACTGCAGAACGCGGACGTCATCCAAACCGAACAGATGATCAGCATGCTCGTGCGTATAGGCCACGGCGTGGACGATGCCGATGCCTTCTCGTAGCAACTGCAGTCGCAGATCGGGAGGCGTGTCGATCAGCACATTGCCCTGCGGCAGACCGAGAATGGCCGCGCACCGCATGCGTTTGTTGCGCGGATCGTCGCTACGACAGACGGCACAACCGCAGCCGATCGTGGGCACTCCTACCGAAGTCCCCGTCCCCAGGAGAATGAGTTCTCCGCGGAAATCGATGGTCTGTGGCGCTGCGGCCAAGGGCGTCTCCGTGGCGGGACGATTCGTGCTGCACATTCACCGGGCGGGTTGATGCGACCTCATCGTCGCAGCCCTTAGCCGTCCGGGAAAGGGGCCGGGGACCAGCGACACGCAATTTCCTGATTGCGGTGCGCCTCCGCGTTCGCGGATCGGTGGGGGTTGGTGCAGCTGTCTCCTTGACCGTTGTCGGCAGGGTCAGGAGAATGGCGGCAAAGCTGGGGGAGGAAGGCTGACGTTGCCCGCTCAGCGGAGCGATCGTGCCCGGTGCCAGAGACGGATTCTGGGAAGGCAGGAATTGACTGCGCTCGTGTGGTGGACCGAGCACGGACGTGGCGATGTGGGGTCGCAGCATGAGACCGTTGAAAGTAGCTTCGGCCGAAGATTACGCGCTGCAATCGGCATTTGAGGATGCGCGGGCGAAGCTCCTGCAGGCGCTGGATGCCACGCATCTCGAAAAGCCGCTCTCCCATTGGGCCCTGCCGAAGGATCGGCGTCTGCCCTATGCGCTCCTGGACCGCAAGCTGCGAGAGATCGTTCACGGTTCTTTCTCCGATCTGTCGAGCACTCCCGGTATAGGCAGGAAGAAGCTGGCTTCCTTGGTGATGCTGCTGGGACGGGCTCTGGCCGCCGAATCACCGACCGTGCAGGCACCGGAGGGAACGACCAGCGCAGCGGAGGCGGGGAACTGCGACGGCTTGGACCTGCGCGCCGTTTCGGAAGCGGTTTGGGACGAATGGCGCGGAACGATCTGCCGCTGGGGATTGGAGGGGGAGAAACTTGGCCGCCTGGCTTCTTCGTTGCGGCCATTGCCCACGGTCATTTGGGAGAAACCGCTTCGCGAGTACGCGGCGCTCAGCATGGACGAGATCCGCCGTTTGCGGACGCACGGCGACAAGCGCGTGCGGGTCGTCCTGGAAGTCTTTGGAGCGGTACACCGCCTGCTCGGCGCGGCGGGCCAGCCGGGGCAGTTCACGTTTCGTATCCAGCCTCGGTTCGTAGCCGTGCTGGAGCAGTGGATCAACGAGGAGCTGCACCGCGACGACATGCCCGAACTGCAGGATGTGCGGCAAAGCCTGGTCTTGCCGTTGCTCAATCAACTACAGCTGGATGCGGGCGAAACCGTCCACCGCCTGGTGGCCGGGCGCTTGGGACTGGAGGCGCGCCCGGAGAGCGTGCGCGAGCAGGCTGAGCGATTGAGTGTAACCCGGGCTCGCATCTATCAACATTATGAGGCAGGCGCACGCGTGATCGCGCTGCGCTGGCCCGAAGGCAAATGGCAGATGGGAGCTTTGCTGGAAAAACTCTCCGTCCTTCCGGCCGACGACGAACGGGCCGTATTGGTGCGCGAGACCAATGGACTGCTATTTTCCCGCCCACGAAGTCCCGCTGCGGAACCTCCCGTGCTGACCCCGGCGACTTCCGAAGCGGGCTGACACCTAGGCCACGTTGCGGCGCAGTGTGTCTCGCTGACGTTTCGGCTCCGCGGCTGCGTCCAGAGCACGCGGGCCGCTGCCGGTTCTCCCGCGAGATCGGTACCGACGCCGGCTGTGCTTCTCCGAGCAGACCTGCGGCTCGGGACAAGGCGGACGGCGCACGCTGCCGTACAGCCGCCCCAGGAGGCAGACGAACGTCCCGGGCGACACCAGCAACTGCAGCACTTCACCGGTAACGAGAAACAGGTGGGCTATCAACGACCGCAGCCAACCTTGTTGTCCGGCATGTTTCCAGAAGAGATACTCGCTGCGGGCCGCCTGGGAGAAAGACTTCGTTGGTACCGGTGCGGCCTCGGAGACCAACACGCGGCTGCTGGTCTCGCACACCGTGGTGTAGCCCGCCGATTGCAGCGACAATGCCAGATCGACGTCCGCCAGTTCGGCGCCGACCGCCGGATCGATACCGCCGATCCGGCTAATGGCCTCCCGGCGATAGAACGCCGCCTGCCAGCTGGGGCCGAGTATCCGGGGTACTCGACGCTCGTCACGGCGAATCACCGCGTCGCAGATTTTGCGGCGTCCGCCGCGACCGTATCGCAGCCCTGCTGTGCCGCGCTCGGTCGGGGCGTTCCGGTTCAAGACAACCGGCGCCACGGAGCCGACCGTATCGATATTGAATCGCTGCAGCGGCGCGCGCGTCCAGCCGTCCTCGACCTCCACACCGCATTGCAGCAAGTGAACGATATCGCCGTGCGCCAGTTCAATCCCCGCCTGCAGCAAAGCCGTGACCGGAGCGTCTGCCGACACCTCGACGAAACGAACCTCGTCACACAAGTCATAGGGATCATCGTAGACGCCGGCAAACACGACGATCACTTCCGCGTCGGCGGGCCGATTCTGTAGCACGGATGCCAGCGTATTTTCAAATCGCTCGTCGCACGTCTGGCATGGTATGACGATCGATAGTCGCGGCACGATGGGAATCCTTGCGCACCGTTCGAGGGTCTGAACCAGAAGTCAAGCGGCTCCTCCACCCCGCGCCTGGTCGAACCGAAGACTGGGACTTCTCAGCTTATTTCGGCTAACCTGGGTTGCCAAGTTTATCCGGATAATCACGTTCTCCCACATCCGCCGTCGCCACGCCTGCAATCCACACCCTCAAATTCGGCGCCGACAACGGCTTAGCATGCCCGCACCGGTCCGGAAGTCTCGGCACGTTCGATTGCCGTCCAGCTGCCACCGCGGGTCAGTCGGCCGATTCACACCAGATCTTGAGCAGTTCCACCAGCGTTTGTGCGGCTTGGGTCATCTCCTCCAGACAGACCCATTCCAGCGGTGAGTGGGGAGTATGTTGTCCCGTGGACAGATTGGGCGTGGGAAGCCCGCGTTCCGTCAGTTGCGACCCGTCGGTTCCGCCACGAATGATGCTCAAGCGGGGCAAGTACCCGAGACGTTGACAGGCCAACTCCGCGCAGCGCACGGCACGCGGTTCCCGCCGCAGCCCTTCGCGCATGTTGCGGTACTGGGCACGAGTCTCCACTTGCAGCGTGGAACCGGGAATCCGGCCTTCGACCTCCGCGGCGATCTTCCGCAGCAGTTCGGCCTGCTCGTGCAGCCGGTGTGTTTCGAAATCGCGCAACAGAACGCGCAGGACGACTTCGGCCACGCCACCTTCGACCTGATACGGATGGAGAAACCCGTCGCGACCGTCGGTTTGTTCCGGGCACAGACGATCTTGAGGCAGGCGCGTAAGGAACTCCGCAGCAGCGCGCACGGCGTTGACCATGCGGTTCTTGGCAATCGAGGGGTGGATATTGACGCCGCGAATCGTGATCGTGGCCAAGTCCGCGGAAAAAGTCTCCACGTCGATGTGCTGAGCGCCCGGACCGTCGAGCGTGTAGGCGGCCGTCGCGCCCAATCGCGCCAGATCCACGTGATCAACACCGTGCCCGATCTCCTCGTCGCAGGTGAACAGCACCCGGACCGGACCGTGCGGGATCTCCGCCCGTTCCATCAGCTGCGACACCACTTCCATGATGACAGCCACTCCCGCCTTGTCGTCGCCGCCCAACAAGGTCGTGCCGTCGGAGGTGACGAGCGTTCGTCCCAGGAGCAACGGCAAATCGGCATTGTCGGCGACGCGAATGATCTGGGAGGGCGCACCAGGCAGCGGAATATCGCCGCCGGCGTACTGGCGAATTACCTGGGGCCTGACGCCGGCGCCCGTGGTCTCGGGTGAGGTGTCCAGGTGCGCGTTCAAGGCGATGACGGGCTGTTCTCCCGGCACCGTGGCGGGCACCGTCCCCCATACCAGACCGTGTTCGTCCTGGTGCGCATCGGCAATTCCCGCAGCAAGCAGTTCCTCGACCAGCAGCGCGCCCAATGCGAGTTGTCCTGGAGAACTCGGATAACTGGTGGCGCGCGGATTCGCCGTGGTATCGATGTGCACGTACCGCAGGAACCTCTCCAACAAGCGCTGCTCATTCATGACGGACGCCTTGACCGGGCCCCGACTCAGACTCTATGAAGGACTTGGGGGCGATTCTAAGCCAGGCGTCGGCTGCTTGCCATGGTTGGATGCGAATACCCGCATGCGATTCCTCGATCTGACTCTTACCAGCGTGGCTGAGAACTTGGCGCTTGACGAGGCGCTCCTGGAAGAGGCGGAACAGGGCCACCCCGCAGGGGAGACACTCCGCCTTTGGGAGTCCCCCGACGTCGCAGTGGTCGCTGGTCGTTCGACCCGCATCCAGGAAGAGATCGACTTGGAACATTGCGCTGCCCTGCGCATACCGGTGGTCAGGCGCTGCAGTGGCGGCGCGAGCGTCCTGATCGGTCCCGGCTGCTTTCAGTATTCGCTGGTACTCAGTTACGCAGCCCGTCCCGAGCTCCGATTGATCGAGGCAGCGCACGAATTCGTGCTGGGCAACACTGCACGTGCGCTGCAGCAAGTGTGCGCAGCGACGATCGACCGGCAGGGGATCAGCGACCTGGCACACGAGAAGCGCAAAGTTTCCGGCAACAGCCTGCGCTGTAAGCGCACGCACCTGCTGTATCACGGCACGCTCCTCTATCGCTTTCCGTTGGCACTTGTCGGCCAGTGTCTGCGGACGCCGCCTCGACAGCCTGAGTATCGAGCCGGCCGAGATCATGCCGCGTTTCTGGCCAATCTGCCGGTGGATGGTGCTCACCTGCGCACCGCGTTGCGTGCCATGTGGGGAGCCGACAGCGCAGCTGACGACTGGCCCGCTGCATTGACGCAGCAGTTGTTACGGGAGCGATATTCCCAGGATTCCTGGAACCGGCGACGGTGAGTCGCGTCATCCGCGTACGTGTTGTTCCGCGCACACGGCGTTCCTCGGTGGCGCCATGTTTAGTGCTCACTGCCGCAGGACACACTCCTCGCGCGAGTTCTGCGGCGCGCGCAACGTTTCTTCGCGCGCGACGGCTGCGCGTCGTTTCCGTCGATTTCGACTTGACGGCAAGCGAACAGTTCTGTTCAATGCGCGAGATTGGGTGATTCGCACAAGTGGCCGATAACGGTCGACCGTTCGTGCTGACCGTCATGAAACCGATTCGCCCAACAAAGGATTGTGGACTGCGAACCGTTCGTGAGGTTCGTATACTTCGCGCAACACGTCAGGCGAAGTAGCGCGTCGTTCTTCGAGTGGGCGTCGGCGAACGACCAACATCATTGGAAACCTGCCCGCGCATAGGAGCCAAAGGAAATGGCACAAGCGAAACGTCCCGCCAAGCCCGCTGCCAAGAAGACGACGGCCAAGAAGACGGCCAAGCCGTCCACCAAGGCCAAGGCGTGCGGCACCCGGTCCTGCAAGAGCAAGTAGCAGCACTCAGGTCTCCGGTGTCACAACCAGACAGGCCGGTAACGTCCGCATCGGAATCGGATGGGCCGGCCTTATCTTTGCGCTGTCGGCGGTCCGGCCGCTCCCCAGGGGAGGCAGTTGCGCACGCCCCATCTGGCCCAGGTCGTAGCTGTGTGGCTGGAGTTGAGTGGTCACCTAGTGTTAGAATCTTGCCAGCACTGGGCCGGCACATCCTTGACAACGAGAACGACTGGGTATGACCCTTGGCAGAGAATGACCCCACTCCCGTGACGCGATTTGAAGACATGGCGCTGTCCGCGACCATGTTGAAGGCGCTGCGTCGAGCGGACTATTCGGAACCCACGCCCGTGCAGGCGGGTGTGATTCCCCAAGCCCTCAACGAACACGACATCATCGCGCAGGCCCGCACGGGTACCGGCAAGACGGCTTCCTTCGTCATCCCGATCCTGGAGCAACTCGATCTGCGTGCCAGCCGCGACCGACCGCAGGCGCTGATTCTGGTGCCAACCCGGGAGCTGGCCGTTCAGGTGCGCGACGAGGTGGTGAAACTGGCAGCCGGGCGCAAGGTCGCCTGCGTGGCCGTCTACGGCGGCAAGCCCATCCGCGGTCAGATCGAGAAACTGCGCAGCGGCGCGCATTTGGTCGTGGGTACGCCGGGGCGCGTGCTGGATCACATCGGTCGCAGCACGCTCAAACTCGACGGCATCTGGTGTGTCGTCCTGGATGAAGCCGACCGGATGCTCGATATCGGGTTCCGTCCCGACATCGAGAAGATCCTGCGGCGTTGCCCGACGGATCGGCAGACACTGTTGCTGAGCGCTACGGTACCAGCGCCGATTCAGCGGTTGGCGCAGCGCTACATGCATGAGCCGCTGTCGCTGAATTTCTCGGCAACGGAACTGGCGGTCGAGACCATCGACCAGTTCTATTTCACCGTGGATGAGGAACGGAAGTTCGATCTGCTGGTCGCACTGCTGCAGCGCGAGCAACCGCAGCAGGCCCTCATCTTCTGCCGCACGAAGCGGGGTGTGGACCATATCGTCTCGCTGTTGCGGAAGAAGTTCCGCGATGCCGAGGCCATGCATGGGGACATGCAGCAGAGCTCCCGTGATGACGTGATGGGCCGCTTCCGCCGCAGTCAGTTCCGGCTGCTGGTGGCCACGGACGTCGTGGGACGGGGCATCGACGTGACCAGCATCTCACACATCATCAATTTCGACGTCCCGCATTTCTCCGACGATTACGTGCACCGTGTCGGCCGGACCGGCCGCATGGGGCGCGAAGGTGTGGCCTACACGCTGGTCACCCCCGAGGAAGGCCCGGAACTCACGCGCATCGAACAACGCATCAACCGGCAACTGGTGCGCGATGAGATCGCCGGCTGTTCGTCGACGGCTCCTCCCCTGCCCCAGCCGGACACGATCGAACCGCCGGAAGAGAAGCCTCTTCCCACCGACGTCCTGCGGCGGCCTCCGAAACGATACCGCCGCGCCCTGTAGGCTGCTCAATCAGCGGCAGCGAACTCGTCGCGCAGGAAACCCGCGGCGTGCTCCCAGGCGGTCGCCGCGGCCGCGAAATCCACTTCCATCCATTTCACGGAGCGGTTGGCCAGAACGCGGGCCGTTGCGGAGACCGACTTCTGCAAGGGGATCTGAGAACTGCGCCCCTGTGCCAACTGTTCTTCCACCGCTGGCGTGAGCAGAAACTCCAGTAGCCGCTCTGCTTGCCGGGCGTGCGGTCCACCTCGCACGAGCGCCACGGTGTTGGGAATCAACAGGGTGCCCAGCGCCCCAGGTTGCTGGTCCGGAAAGACAATATCCACCGGTCGTCCTTGTTCGACTTCGATGATCGCATCGTCGGTGTCGGTGAGGCCAAAGGCGAGTTGCCCGTGTCCTACGGCGATGGCCACCTGCTTGTTGCCGGACAGGATGCGGACGTTGCCTTTCATGCGGCGGAAAAACTCCTGCGCGCGTGCGTCGCCCCACGTGGCGAAGAGCACCGCAGCGTGAGTGGCCGTCGTCCCGAACAGCGGTTTGGCGATTCCGACGCGGTCGCGCCAGCGCGGATCGGTCAGGTCTGCCAGGGACTGCGGCCGTTCGCCTTCTGCCACCTGTTCACGATTGACTAACAGGACACGCGCGCGGGCCGCCATGCCGTACCAGAGACCTTGCGCGGACCGGTAGCTCGCGGGGAACTGCTCCGCTCGAGAGGACTGATATGCCGAGAGCAAACCGAGCTGGTCCAATCGCAGCGTATGCAGGATCTCGTTGTTCCAGAACACGTCGCACCCCGGGCGCTCGCGTTCCTCGATAATGCGTGTCACCAACCCAACGGTCTTTGTGGATTCCACGTCGTACTTGGCGCGCACGGCAATTCCCGTCTGCTGCTCGAACTGTTTGAGTATCGGCTCGGAGAATTCCCGATCCAGCGCCGCGTAGACTACGACTTCGTTTTCGGCGGGTACCCAGCAACCCGTGAGGAAGACCACGACGAAGGCCGATCCAACTTGCAGCCACCGGGACACGTGCGGAGAGACTACCCAGACCATGCGCGGGTGTGCTCACTCTAGGGGACGGCGTCATTCTGGAAATAACGAGTAGAATACTGGGCGGGCCTGGCAGTGACCAGCCACCGGCACCCGTTCGCCTCGGCGTGTGCCCTGCGGGGAAAGTAGCAGTCGGAGTTGACCTCATCGGAAGCGATCGTCATGCGGTACCTGTGTTGCGCCGGTGTGCTTTGCGCGGCCTGTTGCGGTTGTGCTTCTTCAGAGTCACCACTCGGCGAGGCGGAACCGGCGGCCAAGTCTTCTCCATCTGCGCCCGGCCTGCCGACGCCGGTCAGGGAGAACCTGCCGGAATTCTCGCCACCGAGTGCCCGCCGGCCAACTCCCGCGCCACTGCCTGCCGGTACGCCCGAGGAACCGGCAGCCGCTCCACGCGAGGTTGGCCTGCCGCCAGCAGAACCGGAACCGGCGACCCGTTTCCCGCTGTGGCCACTGCCAGACGTTGATGCCGGGCGCGTGCAGGGTGCGGGGATCAGGAAGTTGTCCGGCCAGCATTTGACGCTCTATACGGACCTGCCGTCAGCGCCGAGTGTCGACGAGTTACCGGTTGTCTTCGACGCGGCCGTTCCCCAATGGTCCGCGTACTTTGACATTCCGCTGGAGGCCACTCGGGATTGGCAACTGGTTGGCTATTTGATCCAGGACAAGGACCTTTTCCGCAGCACTGGCCTGTTGCCGGAGAATCTTCCTCCATTCCTCAACGGTTATCAGCGATTGGCCGAGTTGTGGGTCTACGAACAGCCGTCTGATTACTACCGCCGGCACTTGCTGCTGCACGAGGGAACGCACGCCTTCATGAACTGGGCTTTGGGTGGTACAGGACCGCCGTGGTACATGGAGGGGGCGGCAGAATTGCTGGCGACTCACGCGTGGCGCGGCGACCAGCTCACACTGGGTTGCTTTCCCCAGACCAAGGAGGACACACCGCACTGGGGGCGCATCAAGATCATCCAGGACGACCTGGCCGCCAACCGCGGGCTGACTCTGCTGCAGATCATGCAATATGACCATCGGGCTCATCTGCGGCTGGAGCCGTACGCCTGGTGCTGGGCGGCGGCGGCGTTTCTGGATGGCCAGCCCGCGTATCGTGCTGCCTTTCGCCAGCTGCGGAAACGTGTGCGAAAGCCGGAAGACGAGTTCACTCAGCGCTTCTGTGAGGAACTATCCGCCTGCTCCCAGCCAGTCTCACGGCAGTGGGCACTGTTCGCGCACGATCTGGATTACGGTTACGATCTCGAGCGGGAGGCGATTCAGTCGCGGCCGGTGCTGGCTGCCGGCGAAGCGGCCGTCACGGTGGAAGTGGCCGCGGATCGGGGTTGGCAATCGACGGGGCTTTCGTTGCTCCAAGGCAAGCGATACCGTCTGCAGGCCAGCGGTCGATTCCAGATCGATGACCGGCCGCGCGTCTGGTGGTGTGAGGCCAACGGCGTGACGATGCGTTACCACCGCGGCCTGCCGGTGGGTCTGTTGCTAGGCGCCGTTCTGGACGAAGAGCATGCGCCGGAAGACGCGACACCGCTGATGCAGCCTGATCCCGTGGGACTCGGCGGCGATTTGCGCATCGACCGCAGCGGCACATTGTATTTGCGCATCAACGATTCGCCCTCGGAATTGGGCAACAACGCCGGACACCTGGCGGTTTCGGTGCAACTGCTCCCCGATTGACGAACTGCCGGGCAGCCCCAACAATGCCAAGGCGTTCCCTGCCTTCTGCTCGATGCCTTCGGAGAACGGATCGATTCATGAAACAGTGCCTCAGCCAGGATGCCGAACTCTGGGTGGCCCTGCAAGCGGAAATGAAACGCCAGCAGGACGGCTTGGAGATGATTGCCAGCGAAAACTACACCAGCCGCGCTGTCATGGAGGCCGTGGGCAGCGTACTCACTAACAAGTACGCGGAAGGTTATCCGGGGCGCCGCTATTACGGTGGCTGCGAACACGTGGATGTCGTCGAGGACCTGGCCATTCAGCGGGCCAAGCAACTCTTCGGCGCCGAACATGCGAACGTGCAACCGCATTCCGGTTCGCAGGCCAATATGGCGGTATACCTCACCGTGCTCCAGCCTGGTGACACTGTGCTGGGACTGGATCTGGCGCACGGCGGGCATTTGACGCACGGCATGAAGCTGAACATCTCCGGGATACTCTACCGGTTTCACAGCTATGGCGTCCGCCGCGACACGCATCGGATCGACTTCGATCAGGTGGCGGCGCTGGCCCGCGAGCACAAGCCCAAGATGATTGTGGCTGGCGCCAGCGCCTATCCGCGCGAGATTCCTCATGATCGATTCGCGGAAATCGCGCGCGAAGTCGGCGCGAAATTGTTCATCGACATGGCGCACTATGCGGGCCTGGTGGCCGCCGGCCTGCACCACAACCCGGTACCCGTGGCGGACTTCGTCACCACCACAACCCACAAGACGCTGCGCGGTCCACGCGCCGGCCTGGTCCTGTGCAAGGCGGAGTACGCGCGCGACCTCAACCGCAGCGTGTTTCCCGGTTTGCAGGGCGGCCCGCTGATGCACGTCATTGCCGGCAAAGCGGTGTGCTTGGGTGAGGCCCTGCAACCCGACTTTCGCCGGTACGCTCAAGCCGTGGTCGAGAACGCGCACGCTCTGGCCGAGGTGCTGGCCGCCGGTGGACTGCGTCTGATCAGCGGCGGCACCGACAACCACTTGATGCTGGTGGATGTCACGCCCTTGGGATTAGCCGGTAAACAGGCTGAGGCCACGTTGGACAAGTGCGGTATCACGGTGAACAAGAATCTCATACCATTTGACGAGCGGAAGCCGCTGGATCCGTCGGGGATTCGTGTGGGGACTCCCGCTTTGACTACGCGCGGCATGTCGGCGGTCGAGATGCGGCAGATCGGGCAGTGGATGCTCGCCGCACTGCGGGCACCCCAGGACGAACGGTTGCTGCAGCGCATTCGGGAAGACGTGCGGCAATTGTGTCAGCATTACCCGGTTCCGGCAGATGCCGTAAGCTGCTGACCCGTGGCACTCCCCCGACGGCCGGTCGACGAAGCGTGTGAGGACGGAACATGGCCCCCAAGAACAAGATCCTGATTGCCGACGACAACCAGGCGAATTGCGAACTGATCGAGGCCTACCTGGCCGAAGTGGACTGCGACATCGCGGTCGCGATTGACGGTCAGGATACGCTGCAGAAAGTGGCTACATTTGCCCCGGACCTGATCCTGCTCGATGTCATGATGCCCAAGTTGAGCGGATTTGAGGTGTGCAAACAACTCAAGGAAGATGCCGCTACACGGCGCATCATGATCCTGATGGTCACCGCGCTGAACGAACTGGGGGACATTGAGCGCGCGGTCGCGGCGGGAACCGACGATTTTCTATCCAAGCCGGTGAACAAGATCGAGTTGCTCAAGCGCGTGGAGAACATGTTGCGGCTCAAGGATGTCACCGACGAGAACGAGCGGTTGCGGCGGTATATCCAGGAAATGGACGACAGTCGAACGGATCGGAGCCGTTGACGGCGGAGACGATGTGCTCCGGAGGACAATCCAACCGGAGTATTGCTCGAGAACCGTCCCGTTCTGGTTGGCGATCGCCACGCGGCGCGTGACAGCTACACTGCCGCAGCGACAGTCATTTCTCGAACGACGCTAACCCAGGAACGGCCGCAATTTCTCCACGGTCTGCGCAAGGGACAATTCGGCTTTGCCAAAACCGGGTTCTGCTCCCGCCTGCCGGGCCAACTCCTGATACTCCGCGTAATTGCTGATCAGCATGCAAGGCGTGCCCGCCGTGTCGCTGCACGACTTGACCTGCCGGATCACTTCCAAGCCATCGCTGCCGTCACGATCCAACAGGCGATTGACGAGCACCAGGTGAAAGGCGCCCTGCTGCAGTTCGGTTGCCGCATCTCGGCCCGTGTGAGCCCGCACGACCTGAGCGTCGAAGTTCGTCTCGATCAGCGCGCGGATGGCGCCATGGTCCCGGTTACAGTTGCCCACATCAAGCACGCGTTTCGACATGGATCAGATGACCTCGCCGGAGCTCAAGTTCGACATGCGCGCCGCGCTTCGTACAACCCGGTCATTTCACGGCCAACGCTTATGGTGCTGTCTTCTCGCCGGCGGCAATCGCAAACAACCGCTCTCGATTGGAGATGAACAGCACGCCATTGGCGACAACGGGCGTACTGTAAACGGAGCTTCCCATGTTGGGCGGATAGCCCTCTTCGTCCGCGTTGATAGGCACCCATTCCTCTTCGTGCTTCTTCATGGCAACCGCAGGATCCGCGGAAAGTTTGAAGACCGAGACGTCACCGTCTTCATCACCGATGTAGACGTGGTCTTCCACGATCAGCGGCGAGCCCCAGGTTGCGGCCAGCATGTCATGTGACCAGTGCACTTTGCCCGTCTTGGCGTCCAGGCAATGAAACAGGCCGCTGAAGTCAGCGAGGAACAGCAGATCATTCTTGATCGCCACCGTGCCAATCGTCCGATGCATGGTCTCGTCGAAGTCCAGCTTGCCATCGCCATTGCGGTCCGAGGCCGTGAACTGCCAGACAACCGCGGAGTTGGGGTTATCGACCGCCACTTCACCCTGTTCTGGAATGACGGCCTGCAGCCGCCGGTGGGGAATCGGTACTCGCTTGTCTCCTTCGACACGCATCGCCAGTTCGCTGCTGACGTCACCACGCTTCGTCGGATCAATGCACCACAAGTGGCCGATGCCCTCGCCGTGCTCTGGATCCTGACCGACCGCCAGGTACACCAGCCCGTCATGGACCACGGGCGTGGCAATAATGTCATTGCGTGTGCCCGCGCCTCCCAGAACCCATTTGGCCTGCTTCGGATTGCAATCGAATTTCCACAGCAGTTCCGGCTTGCCGTTCTGTCCCTTGTCGGCCCGAAAGCTGTAGAGATAGCCATCACCGCCCCCAAAGAGCACCTGGGGGACGCCACCCAGGATGGCCACGGTCGGCGACGACCATTGACCGTGGACGATGTTGGTACCCGGCGACTTGTCGGTCCAGAACACTTCGCCCGTGTTCTTATCCATGGCCATGAAGCTGGGTGCATCCGGAGCGGGGATGTTGTAGTGGCCTTCGTCCACGCCGTTGGAAGTGATGACGAATAGAGTGTCTCCCAGCGCCGTGACGGAGCAGGAGCACATGTTGTGCTGCCGCACGCGCTGTTCGCTCATCATGTCATAGCTCCAAACCGTATCCGCCTCGGTCTTGTCGTCCGCGGTGATTCGTTTGAAGGCGCCGAGTTTCGGCCCCGTCGCGAGCAGCTGGAAGTCGCGTCTGGCCGGTCCGATCTGGACCTGCCCCGTCCATTTCTTACCGGCCTCCACCGTCTGGACCGTGGCCTGAACGGGAACCGGGAACCCAGCGGCGGCAAACCGCTTGCTTAAGCCTTCGCCGATCTTGCCTTGATTGAGTGCGGCTATGTTGGGCGCGAATTCATCCTTGGCCGGGTCGTCGTTCTTGGCCACGTCAAACAGCCGCCCCCATTCGTTGGTCGTCGGCCCGTCGTCTTCTCCGTCGTAGTAGCCCTCGGTGTCCAGGCAGACCACCAGCCCCCGGCTGGAAACAAACCACAGACGGTTGCCTTCCACCAACGGGGCGCAACAGATGCCCTGCAGCGGCCAGTCGTTCACTCGTCCGGTTGGAAGTTTCTCGCTGGAATGCTGCCAGAGGAACTGCCCGTCCGATTCGCGGAACGAGAGCAGGCAGCCCAGGTCAACCTCGGAGGGATAGCGTTTCAGATATCCAGCGCCGTTGTTTGTCCCCACAAACACCCGGCCGCCGGCAATGACGGGATTTCCGTAGCTCTGGCTGCCAAGCTGTGCGACCCATTTGATGTTCTTGGCTTCATCCCGGATCCAAGCGCCCGTCTTGCGATCAAAGTCTCCCACGGCCCATTGAACGGGAATGTTCCTGGCGATGGGTGTGTTGTTACGATAGCTGGTCCCGCCCCACTGTGACCAATCTCCCGGTTGGATCGGCGCGTTGGCCGTCTTATCCACGCCGGAGCCGCCGCTGGCGGCCGCCTGGTGATCCTCCGCCGTGCGTGCAGCTCCCGAATAGATCGTCGTGCCACACAGGGCCACCACAGCCATGATTGCCACGCGTTTCGTTGTCCGGTTGCCATGCTCCAGCGTCTTCATGGTGGTCTTGTCTCCGTCAGAAGAACGTAGTGAGGTCTGTTGCCGCGGGTGGATTGCTCAGTGCGGTGTCACCTGAATGTTGTCGAGAAAGATCTCCGCATTGGTTGCGTCGCCATAGAGTCCAGGACTGCCGGCTTTGTTCGGGGCCTCATCGCTGGCCTCAATCGTCCAAGTGTCGGGCTCCGGCGCATCCTTGGGCCAGACCTTACCGCGCGTCAGCACTTTGCTCCCGTCGTCGATGACCTGAAACTTCATGACGTACCAGCGTTGGGCGGTCCAGGGAAAATCCGCCGATCGGCCCATGCGCAGCGGCTGCGAGTCCCAAAGACGGATCTCGAGTTTCTGGTGTTCGCCTTTCAGATCGAGCGTGTATCCTTGGGCAATCAGTCCAATGTCCGGTGTTTTCTGCCCCTGGCTGCCGGCCCACACGTCGGCCTGTATCGTGTAATCGTGCAAGTCGGACGAACCGAACCAGCAGCGGCTGCGCGTGCCCTTGGGAATCGTCGTGACCTTGACCATCACGTCATTCCCGTCCACTTTGCGCACCACGTGGCGATAACGGGCGCCAATCCAGGTGACGGGGGGTTCGCTGCTACCCGTGAAGTCAAATGACCAGGGCAGTTCCGGTATGATGCGCACGCGCGCGGTCCCCTTGAGTGCACCTACCTGAGCGCTCACGACCGTACCCGCGTGGGAGGTGCCGGTCGGCGCCTGGAAGAGCCCCGAGGCCGCGATGCGTCCGGGACCTTCCAGGGTGAAAGTTGCGTCAGACTCACGGAGAAACTCCCCTTGTCCATTGAATAGCCGGACTCGAAAACGGACTTCGTCTCCTGGTTTGACAAGCGACTCTGCCGGCACAACCTGCACGTGGGCCGGTTGCGTATCCCGCGGTGAATCGGCAGCGGTGATCGCGGCCGGGGTTAGCTGCAGTCCTGGCTGTTTCGCAGGATCCACCAGGCAGTACAGCGCCTTGGTGGTCTGCAGATACAATCGGCCGTGCGCGCAGATGGGAGAGGCCAGGCACTCCACATCGACACCTGGCATCTGGCCTTTGTTCAGCGTCTTGGCCCCACGCCTCTCATCGGGTTGCAGAATGTACCATCCCCCCGTCTTGTTGATCGCGTAGATCTTGCCGTCGGCATACAACGGCGTCGCTTCCATAAACCGCCCCAGATCGACGGGTCGACGCGTGACGGCTTCGCCGTTCTCCGCGTCGAGCACCATGAGCCCTGCCCCGTCGGTTACGCAGTACACGCGCCCATCGACGACCAATGGCGAGCTCTTGCCGACCATCAATTCGTCAACGCGCCATTTGGCCCCCTGCGGCGTGATGTCCCCGCGTCCGCTGCCGTCGATCGCCGCGACACTGCCCATCGTGGTGCCCACGAGGTTTTCTTCGCTGTGTCCCATGTAGACCGTATCGCCAACGACGACCGGGGACGCATTCAGACCGCGGCGTGAGAAGCCGAAGTTCCAGATGGGAACGCCGGTGCGCGGCTGGAAGGCCCAGACTTGGCCGTCACCGGCTCCAACCACAAGTGCCGATTGACCGCCCAGGAGAGCCATCGCAGGGGAACTATACGTGGTGTCTTCGGGCATCGGCCGCGTGCTGCTGACCCAACGCACTTCGCCGGTTCGTTTGTCAAATCCGATGAAACGGTGGGCCGGCCGCGCCATGTCGCCCCAACCGGTGGTCACACCGCTGATGATCACCAGTTCCTCGCAGACGACCGGGAAGTTGGTACGCCCGCCATAGGTGCTGAGCAGACCGAATTGCTCATGGAGGGGCAGACCCCAGATCCGCCGGCCCTGGGCGCCGTCGAGACATTGAAAGAAGCCATTCACCCCCAACGCGTAGACGTTCCCCGTTTCAGGATCTCCGACCACGGAAGACCAGCCGACGCGCGTGTCGGGTACATCGGACAGCGAAACGTTGAACCGATTTTCCCAAAGGTCCTTGCCGCTGGCAGCATCCACACAGACGACGCGTTCCTGCTCCCGCGCCGTCTCCGGTTCTGCTCGCGTGATCGTGTACAAGCGACCGTTGAGCACGATCGGGGTGCTGCGACCGCCCAAGTCCGCGCGGCTCCAAGCCAGGTTACTCCCCTCCCCGCCTTCGGGGTTGAAATTATCAACCAATCCCGTCTCGCGCGAGACGCTGTTGTATTCGGGACCGCGCCAATACGGCCAATCGTGGGGGTCCGCGGCCATGGTGCTGGCTGAGGGTATAAGGAGGGTTGGAACGAGGCACCACGCAATACAGGCCAACCGGCGGGCCGACCGCTTTCTGTCAGACAGAGAATCGCACTTCATCGAAGGCCTCACTTTGTGGCGACGAACGCCGGGAACCATCCACACAAACCGGCTGCCGACATACCGCCCTGGAACGCCAGCGCAGGGAACAATCTCCCGGTAACAAGCTCACCGGCTCCATCGCTCCGACCAGCAGCTCAATCGAACCATTCGTCTTCGGGATCGAACTTGGGAAGAACCACTATCAGGACGCGCATTCTTCCCACGGCGCGGTGGCGGGTAAAGGGTCGGATCAGAACACACATGCGGGGCCGTACTGGAATGAGTTCACCGTCCAACTCCATCCGGGCCTCCGGATCGCATTCCAGAATGAAATAGGTCTCCGTCAGCTTCCGGTGGTAATGGACACGTGCATCCACCGCGATTTCGGTGAGATGAATCGTGGCCGGGAAGTCCTCGACCTCGGCAAATGCACGACGTGCTACCCCGCACGGGCAAGTGACGCCGGGCAAGCTTTCGAAGTCCCTTATCTCATAACGGCGTTGGGGAACGACGGTTGGCATGGCACGAAGCGCACAGTGGTTCGCCGCGTGGTAGTTGTTTCTGTCCTTATAGCAGACACGCGCGCCCCGCTCTACCACCCACTCCGCCCGCTGGCGGCGACGGGCTCCGCCCCCGAGACGCGGTGCGGACCGGCCTTACAGACTACACACTCTTCCTACCTTGCGGCTGCGTCAAGGTCGTCACTGTTTTCGCTGTAAACCACTTACGTAAAAATAGTTCCGAGCGCTCAAGCCATTTTACTTACCAGGCCGATACGGTAGGTGTCAGTCGATGCGACGCGCGAGTGAACATCGCGCGGCGCTCCAGCCAACCGGAGCGGATTTATCGAGTCAAGGAATGGCTCGACCGGTTCTGGCGTGATTTCCCACCCGCAGGTTGCGACTCAGCCTGCCTGGCAACACCGGCCCTACAAGGAACACCGAGAGACCGAATTATTTGGCTCGCTATATTCACGTCGGTGTGGATGCCTCGGCGGGCCCGTTACCAACCGAGGGCGTTTGCAGCTGAATTGGCCGGCCCGGGGAAATGCGACAGCTCGATGGTTCCATCGTTAAGGAGACATGGCTCGATGAAGTGGAACGTATTATTCGGGACCTTGGTGCTGAGCCTCGGCCTATGCGCTCACAGCTTCGGCTTTGAGCTGCTCGACCGCATGCTCGGCGTCGGCGGAAAAGGATGCGATCCGTGCTCAGTGAAGGGTGGCTGTGACCCCAAATGCGGCGTTGATCCCAAGTGTGGCGCCTCCCAGAAGAGCGATCCCAAGTGTGGCGCTTCCCAGAAGGGCGATCCCAAGTGCGGCGCTTCCCAGAAGGGCGATCCCAAGTGCGGCGCTTCCCAGAAGGGTGATCCCAAGTGTGGCGCTTCCCAGAAGGGTGATCCCAAGTGTGGCGTGGATCCGAAATGCGGCGCTTCCCAGAAGGGCTGCGGCTTAGGACTCGGCCAGCGTCATCTGCTGGATGGCCTCTTTGCCTGCAATCGCTGCGACAAGTGCGAAGGCAAGGGCGGCGATCCGAAGTGTGGCGCAGATCCGAAGTGCGGCGTGGATCCCAAGTGCGGTGCTTCCCAGAAGGGTGATCCCAAGTGCGGCGATCCCAAGAAGGGTTGCGGCCTGGGTGGCAGTCACCGCCCGCTGCTGGAAGCCCTGTTTGGCTGCGGCAACGGCAACGCTTGTGGCAAGGGTGGCAAGGGTTGTGAAGACCCGGGCTGCGATGATCCTTGCGACGGCGGCAAGGGGGGCAAAGACAAGGCGAAAGTCAGCTCGGACAAAGACGCCCCGATTCCCCCGGCTCCGGTGGTTGATCCTTCCGCGTTCTTGAATACCCGTACGGTGATTCCGGCGAGCCGAATTGTTCGTTGAACGATCCGGTTCCTAGTGATAATGAACGGCTGGTTCCGTTGCACGAGCCAGCCGTTTTTTGTTGCGCACCGGACGAGAGCGACCTCCGAAACGCTGCGCTCGACCGCTCGTCGCACCCCGACTCGTGGTGGTGCGCTGAGTGATTTCCTCGCCGGCCTGCATGCCCGGTCACGAATCGCGCGGTGCATGACCGCGATCTTCGCGTGTGAGGGCGCTGCCGGTTACGTCGCCGTCGAGTCCCGACTCAATGTGCCCCGCTGCACACGCACCAAGTCCTCGTGCCGGTGGAGCGCGTCGGCAGGATGCGTGGAATGTGTTTCTCGACGCGGCAGCGAATGCGACCCCGCTTGCTCCGCCCGAGCCCGGATCAGATGCGGCATCCAGAGGGCCTTGGCGACAACTTCCACCAGCACATCGGGATCCAGTGGTTTCCGCAGGTAGTAGGTCGCGCCCAGATCCTGCTTGCGGCGCACCATGTCGGGAATCGCGCCGCTGGAGACAAAGACGATCGGCACGTCCTCCTTGCCCGGCTCGCGACGCAGGGCCTGGCACAGCTCCAATCCGCGCTGCCCATCCACACTCACGTCGCAGATGATCAAATCGAGATTCAGGCTGCGGGCGGCCTTGTGTGCCGCCTCGCCATCCTGGGCGCAGTGGCATTCATAGCCCTCGATGTCGAGCGTGGCGGCCATCCCCATCAATGTCAGCGCGTCCTCATCAATGACGAGGATCACCGTCGGATCTTGCGGCAGGGAGTACATGGAGGTTCCTCTCGGGCGTCGGGGGACCACGCGCAAAGCGGCCACCCGTCTTTGCGTAGTCCTTACACACTCTCGACACCACCGCAATTCCGCGATGAGTAATTCCTCGCCCAGCCGCGCCGCAGTTACCATTGGTAGAATCCGGATATTCTCTGCAGGCGACACCGATTGGCCAGTCATCAATATCGTTCGTTCTGGTAGAGTCGAGGCTCAACATATGATCGCGAAGGGTCCTTTGTGAGCAGACGCCGGCCTTCCACCAAGAATGACCGCTCCGTAGACCACAGCGTGGACGCGGTGGCCGAGTCACGGCGGCGCTACCATTTCGGACGCGGGGAGCTCACCTGCCTGCTGTGTCTGGTCGCTTGCGGCATCGGGCTCCGTTGTGCGTTTCTATCGCGCGCGGCAGTCGAGCATTTTGACGAAGGCGTCTACGCCTCCAACTTGTGGTTCGGTGCGGAGTCCTCGTATCGGTATCCCCAGCGGCATCTGTACGCCCCTCCCCTGTTGCCAGGCTTGATCGAAGCAACCTTGATCGCGGAACGGTCGTTTGCGGCAGCGGCTTCTCCCCCCTGCAATTGGAGTCCCCTCTTGCCGTCGCTGATCGCCGCCTGCCTGACGCCCTTGGCAATCTGGTGGGTGGCGCGCCACTGGTTCGGCCGTTCCGTGGGATTGGCAGCCGCTGCATTGGCGGCGTGCAGTGACTTCCACGCACTCTACAGCCGTGCCGCTTTGACCGACTGCCTCCTCACCCTGTTCCTGGTGCTGTCTCTGTGGCTTCTGGAACGCGCACTCCGTAGCGGTTCCTGGCAGTCGATCATTGGCGCGGGATGTACCACGGGTCTGGCTTGGTGGACGAAGTACAACGGCTGGCTGCCGTTGGCTCTTGGTGGCGGCGGAGCCCTTGTGGACCTGATCACCAGTTCCTCCGGCGGCGTGCCCTGGCGGAAGCGGATCGCCCGTTGGGGCGGCGCGGCCGTCATCGCGTTTCTCTGTTGGTGCCCGTTCCTCATCTCGCTGCAATCCGCCGGCGGATACTCGGCCGTCGCCACCAACCATCGCCGGTACGTCGTCGGCGTGCGCGGCTGGTTCGAAAGTGCGGCGCGGCAACATGCGAATCTGCGGTTCTTCGACGGCGCAGTGACCTTGGCCGGTTTGACCGTAGTCACCGCCGCGCTGGCGCTACGGCAGCGGCGCAATGCGCCGCTGCAACCTCCCGCGCGCAGCTGGCCGACCGTCGCCGCGTGTGCGACAGTCCCGCCGGCCATCGCGACTCTTGTCGGTACGGACGCCGTGTTCCTGGCATGGGGCGCCGCGGGTATTGCCCGCGAATTCTGGCGATCGCCCCCTGCCGGCCAGCCCACCAACGATCGTGCCGGCTCGGCAGGCGGCGCGTTCCTGGCCGTCTGGTTCTTCGGCCTGCTGGTGCTGACTCCCTTGTATCACGCCTATCCGCGCCTCGTGCTTCCCTGGCTGGCGTCGGCGTGGTTGGGAGCTGCCCTAGGGCTGCGCGATTGGGCGCGGTTCTGCCTGACAGTCGTGTCTGTCAAAGCACGCTCCGATCGAACGGTGCTCCTATCCGCCGCCGGAGTCACTATTCTGGCCTTGGCATTGTTACTGTCCCAGGGGCAGAACATGGCAGATAAGGGAGTGCCCGCTTGGCGGGATCGGACGGGCATGCAAGGAATCGCTGCGGAAATCATCGCTGCGGTGGAGAGCTGGGCAGCTCGTACCGGAAACTCGTTGAGTGATATCGTGCTCTGCGTGTACGGAGAGCCTGCCCTGTTCTACCACCTGCAGGCACGTGGTTTCCCGCAGGCAGTTCCCGTGGCTCGGATCCCCGACGTGAGTCCATCCGACGCCGGTCCATCCGGCACTGCTCTGCTGGTCGCCGGACCGCATGCGGAGCGCACGCTCGACTTCCGGCAACACTGGGAAGTCGCTCAGGCGGACTACGAGCCGCTGCTGGTGTCCAGCTACCGACCCAGCCCATTGGTACTTTTGGACAACTACGACCCGCGCCGGGAACTGCGAGCAGCGTCGCCGCCCAAGGAACGCATCGCGTTATACGTCCCCCGGCGACTGAGGGCCAACGTATCCGCGGACGGGCAGCGGCCATGACGCTCAGCGCCGCGGCGGCGTTGCGTTCCCGCGATTCGGCTGCGCGGCCGTGGAGGCTTCCGCCGCCGGAGCAGCCTGGCCCGGCACGAACTGGAAAGATTCGATGATCACGCGGTCCGACTCCGCAAAGTCCTCGACCAGTCGCGAGTCCATCGTGAACACGAGAGCGGCCTGGTGACCCTGATCGTCGGATACATGGTAGTAGATCCACTGGATGGGCAGTTCCGACACCACCCCGGCCACCACCACGCGTTGGATACGCAGGCCGGATTCCGCTGTCTCCTGCGAGACCTCGCTGAACTCGGAGAAGTGCTCGCCCAATGCTCGTTGAACGTCCGCTTGGAAGGACTCGATCTGCACGTGTTGCCCTGCTGGCAGGTCGTTCAGCCGGGAGGCATTACATTGGGCAATCAGATTTCCCTGCTCCATCATCCGGAGAATAGCGACATCCGTACGATCTGCCATCACGCGCCATGGGCGGCCATGGAGGAACTGAAAACCGCCCCCGGCCGACGTGAGTGTCAGCAAGGTCGTGGCCGGCGAGGACTGGAGATCCAGGTCTTTGGTCGCTTCGTCCGACAACTCCTTGCGCAGAGCAGTCGGGCCCATAACCGCGCGCAGGCGCGCGACCACTTCCAGACCGGGTTCGGCAGGGCTGTGTTCCCGCTTCTCGGTGATCGAGAGCGTCAGCCAGGTGAGGGTATGCTGCCGCAAGTCGATGTTGTACTTGCCGCGTACTTGAATGTCGCTGGCCACGGCGCGGACCGCGCCGTTGACATTGCCTTCCAGATCGACAATCGCAAGCGAGTTTTCGACTTGGCGGAGTGTACTTTTTACATCGTTCTGCGTAACTGTGTCCAAGCACAGGAGGGCCGCCAGGGTGGAATCGTCGTGCTGCCATTCGTCACCGATGGCCACTGGCTGTGGGGGGGCGAGCCGGAAAAGCACCGTACTGTTTGCCTGAACTTCCAGCAGTTCGAGTTCGTCACGCGTGAGCGGGGCGAGGGGCGAAAATAGTACGATTTCCTCCGCACCGACTTGCGTCACGGCCAGACGGCGGTCAGCGGGCAATTTCGCCGATTGAGAGGTATCCCCGATTCGCAGGTCGGCCTGGGCGGTGTCATAATGTCGGAGGTCTTTCCGGCACCCGTTTTGCTGATTGAACTCCAGCACGCGTTCGTCGTAGAGCAGCTCGGCATTTACCTGCAGTGGCAACCTCGTCACCTGTTTGTCCTCGCCACTGAGCTTCAGTTGCCCATTTACTTCGAGTAGCACGCGCACTCGTTGCACCTGACCGGGCTCCACGGAGATTCGTAGATCGTGGGAACCGTCGGCGGCCACCAGCGCGTCGGCGATACATGACAGACCGGAGCATGCCAGTATGCCCAGCGACATCCACAGTGGCCTCAGCGTCAAAACGAAGAGCGGTTGGCGTTCGTCGAATAGCATGGCGAGTTCCCCGCACAGCAAGAAAAGATCGCGGCGCCCGCGCAAACGCATTCATCGTCTTTCGGAAGGACATTTTTGCAGCGAAAGGCATCCCGCTTGCTTGAATTCGGGTGATCCGCGCGATGGCCTGCCAATTCGGCGAAACACGTCCATAACCGTATGTTTCGATGAATAAACAGGTTAGGTAAAGACTCAGTGGAACCGTCTATTGGAGGGGGCCCGCCGTCGCGGGGGAATTCGGCAGGTTTTGTTGCAGAATCGCGCGAACATCGGTAACAAATTGCGCTACTAATGTCGGTGGATGGTTAAGAATGAAGCTGGCAGGAGTAGCGATTTTCGGGTGGGCTGTCGTCTGTTAGGGGGGAGTGCCAGCTGCCCCGTCACGTAACCACGGGAGAACGTTGACTGCTCGTAGGAACGGCGGTGCCAGGACGGGTGCCGCGGGATCTGATGGAAATCGACTTTGTGCGGAGCGACAGGAGCGTCGCAGGGAGTCCGGCGAAGTCCTTGCGAGAGGATGAGTGAGACGATGCATACCAGCTATCAGAATCCGACGATGGAGCAACTGCGCGACCAGCAGGTGCGATTTGCACCGCGCGAGAAGAAGGTCGAGCAGGTGGATCGGGCTGAGAGGCTGCTCGGAGAGATCGATCCCGCGAAAAGCTACACGTACGAGTATCTGTGTTTTCGGATCACCGACTTCCGCCCTGACTCCCATCCGCAAGCCGCGATGTCGGGGGCGGCGGTCCGGCACGACCTGCAGCTGTTCGTAGAGGACGTCTCCGATGCGGCGGATGTCCGCGCGGAGGATGCGGGTGAGCCGGTACACACGGTGGAAGAATTGAGCCGGCTGTTCAGCGTCTCCACGAAGACGATTTCGCGGTGGCGCCAGCAAGGACTGGTCAGCCGGCGGTTCATCTTTGGTGGGCGCAAGCGGGTCGGTTTCCTGCGCAGCAGCGTGGACCGTTTTGTTACGCGCAACTCGGATCGCGTCCGCCGCGGCGAGCGGTTCAGCCAACTCACGCGGGAAGAGCGACAAGAGATCATCGATCGCGCTCGACGACTGGCACAGGCGGGCGCCGGTCCCTCGCAAGTTGCGCGCCGCGTCGCCAAGCAAATGAAACGCAGCGTGGAGACCATTCGGTATACGGTGAAGCAGTTTGACGACAAACATCCCGACTTGGCCGTGTTCCCCAATCGCACGGGACCGTTGAACGAGGACATTCGGTGCAAGATCTATCAGCAGTACCGGCGGGGAAGTTCGGTGGACACGCTGGTCTGCCACCATGGCCGCACGCGCACGAGCATCTACCGCATCATCAACGAGATGCGTGCGCGGCGCATCATGGATTTGCCGCTGGATTACGTCCACCACCCGAGCTTCGACAGATCAGGTGTTGATCGTGAGATTCTCGGGCCCATGCCGGCTGGAGATGATGCGCCGAAGCGGAAATCGCGGGCGCCGTCCGCGCTACCCCCCTACCTCGCGTCGCTGTATGAGACGCCGCTGCTGACGCGCGAGCAGGAGCAGTATCACTTTCGCAAGCTGAACTACCTCAAGTACCTGGCCGCCAAGGCGCGGAAGGGCCTGAACCCCGCCCGCGCGCGCAGCAGCGTGATGGATCGCATCGAAGCGCTCTACGAGGAAGCCGTCCGCGTCAAGAACCAGATCGTACAAGCCAATCTGCGCCTGGTGGTATCAATCGCGAAGCGACACGTGACGGCATCGGACGATTTCTTCAGTCTGGTGAGCGACGGCAATATGTCGCTGATTCGTGCCGTGGAGAAATTCGATTGCTCCCGCGGTAACAAGTTCAGCACCTACGCCAGTTGGGCCATTATGAAGAATTACGCCCGGAGCATCCCGGACGAGTTCAAACACCGAGATCGTTTCCGCACGAGTCTGGATGAACTGTTTTCCAGCCAGGAGGACGACCGCAGCGACCAGTACGAGCAAGAATCGGCACAGCGGCAGCGGGAACAACAGATCCTGCGCATCCTATCGCGGCTTGACGAGCGTGAGCAGAGGATTATCATTAGCCGCTTTGGCCTTGACCATCGCGAAGAGCCACGCACGCTGAAAGAGGTGGGCGACGATCTAGGGGTCACGAAAGAACGGGTACGCCAGATTGAAGCGCGTGCCTTGAACAAACTGCGGCTTGCCGCTCAGGAAGAGCACGTCGATTTGCCAGAGTAATGTGAATGGCCACCCCGAGTTAAGGGGTTAGCTAAAAGGGAGTTGCGATCAGGCTATCCGGAGAGTCGAAGCCGTGTTCCTCGGGGGCGCGGATCGTCTTATCTGGCGGCTGAAGGCAGCTCCTTTTTTTATTGGGCACGGGAGCTGCGTGCCGTTTACGGGCCGTCGAGACGGGACGCGCGGTTCGGGAAGCACGATTTCGTATTGCGTGGGCAGCAGGCGTCGGTATATTAACTGGTTTTCAACTTTGAAGTTCTCGCCAGTGTAGCTCAATCGGCAGAGCAGCTGATTTGTAATCAGCAGGTTGTGGGTTCAAGTCCCTCCGCTGGCTCCATTGGTCCGCGCGACCTGGACAAGTCATAGACATCCTGGCCGGCCTGCGTTTGGGGGTGTGGCCGGCTCCGGTTCGTAAGGCTTGCCGATAGAACGGGGGGTTTCCCGAGCGGTCAAAGGGGTCAGACTGTAAATCTGATGGCTAAGCCTTCGCAGGTTCGAATCCTGCACCCCCCATTCAGGCGTGATGGCGAATCATTGGCAGGTATTGCGGTGGGGCGATGAGCTAGGGTCGTGGCGCGTCGATGGCCTTAGCGGTGACATCCGTGGCGTGGTGGTGTCGTCGGGACACGTTCGGCGACTCTGGTCGGATTCCGGGGGATGGTCGTTGGGGGGGAGAGGTTTTCGGTATCACCAAGGTGGTATTCTGAGCGCGTGCATCGCCGGTGCGGAATGAGGACAGGCAATCGCAGCCGGGTCGGGATGCTCGACTGGGTCGGGAATCGCGGCGCGAGTTGTGGAACGGTGGGTGAGTGTCGGCTGCTGTAGCTCAGTCGGTAGAGCGCGTCCTTGGTAAGGACGAGGTCAGGGGTTCAACCCCCCTCAGCAGCTCTTTCGGATTCGCGGCCTTGATCTTATAAATGTGAGGTTGCTCAGGTTCCTTTCGTGACACATGGCATAGAAGACATAGGTGTAAAAGCATGGCGAAGGAGGTTTTCCAGCGGACGAAACCGCACTGCAACGTTGGGACGATCGGCCACATTGACCACGGCAAGACGACCCTGACGGGTTCGATCCTGGCCGTGCAGGCCCAAAAGGGGATGGCGCAGTTCAAATCCTACGCCGATATCGCCAAGGGTGGTACGGTACGTGACGAGACCAAGACCGTGACCATTGCGGTCGCGCACGTCGAGTACGAGACCGACAACCGGCATTACGCCCACATCGACTGCCCGGGGCACGCCGACTTCATCAAGAACATGATCACCGGAGCCGCCCAGATGGACGGCGCGATCCTGGTCGTGTCGGCCGCCGACGGTCCCATGCCGCAGACGAAGGAACACGTGCTGTTGGCGCGGCAGGTGGACGTGCCGGCCATGGTAGTGTTCATGAACAAGATTGACTTGGTCGATGATCCGGAGCTGCTGGATCTCGTGGAGATCGAGATCCGCGAGCTGTTGACCAAGTACGATTTCCCCGGCGAGGACATTCCGATCGTGCGCGGCAACAGTCTGGCCGCATATCAGAACCCGAATGATCCCGAGGCCAACAAGTGCATCGCTGAGTTGCTGCAAGCCATCGACTCGTACATTCCGCAGCCGGCGCGCGAGGAAGACAAGCCGTTCCTGATGGCGGTGGAAGATGTCTTCTCGATTGAAGGTCGCGGCACCGTGGCCACGGGACGTATTGAACGCGGCGTCATTCGCGTGGGCGAAGAAGTCGAGATCGTCGGGCTCCAGGGCGAATCGCGAAAGACGATCTGCACCGGAGTCGAGATGTTCCGCAAGATGCTCGACGAAGGCAAGGCCGGGGACAACGTCGGCTGCCTGCTGCGGGGTATCAAACGGGACGATATCGAACGCGGTCAGGTCTTGGCCAAGCCGGGATCCATCACACCGCACACCAAGTTCGAGGCCGAGGTGTACTGCCTGTCGAAGGATGAAGGTGGTCGCCATACGCCGTTTTTCAGCGGTTATCGGCCGCAATTCTATTTCCGCACCACGGACGTGACGGGAACGGCCAATCTGGTCGAGGCAGAGATGTGTATGCCCGGCGACAACGTGCGTATCAACGTGGAACTGCTGAAGCCCATCGCCATGGATGATGGTGTGCGGTTCGCCATTCGCGAAGGTGGTCGCACGGTCGGGTCCGGCGTCGTGACGAAGATCCTGCAGTAGGAGTGCAAGCTCCCGTCGGTGTTCCACCGCGGGATCGAAGGGGTGTCGGTTAACTGGCAAACCACGGGTCTCCAAAACCCGGACTGGGGGTTCGAGTCCCTCCACCCCTGTTCATCGATCCTGCGGGTGCGGCTGGGCGCACGGCGCCGGATGAGTGATTTAACGGCATCTGCCCAGGTTGGGTGAATTCAAGTCACACCAGAGTTCAGGAAGCCGCGCGGCTCGCGGTCGCATGTCATGGGTAGACAAAGAGCGTTGACGACGAGCACCCTGCTGGGTGAGATCTTCCACGTGGGCCTGTACAAGCCCACGCAGGGTCGGATCACGCGGCAAGTAACCTGCGGCGTGCTCTGGGCGGCATTTGCGATTGCCGCCTATCGGGCCTACACGATGCTCTACAACCACGAGACCTGGCAATACATCGTTCCCGTGGTGTTGATCGTCGTCGGCTTCTGGGCCAGCTACCGGCTGGTCAACTACGCGCAGTTCGCGGATTTCCTGATCGCGGTGGAAGCAGAGATGAATAAGGTCTCGTGGCCTTCGCGTACCGAACTGGTGCGAAGTTCCCTGGTCGTGATCTTTGTGATCTTCGCGCTGGCGATCGTGTTGTTCGGGTATGACTTGTTGTGGAAGTTTCTGTTCCGGGACGTCTTGCGGATCATTGGCTAGTTCACACGGCGTCTGGGAATTGGCCAAGGCAAACGGGGCCACTCGAGGGGGGAACGGGACGTGAGCAGCGATCCCAAAGAAACGGCTGATTTGCTGAGCCTTCCGCCTGGGGAACCAGGAGCGGCCAGCCCGGCTCCGCCCGCCGAATCCGGCACCGTGTCTGACGTCAGCCAGACCGCGGCGCCGGCACCGGACGAAATACCCGACGTGACGCCGGCGGCAGGCGCTGCAGTGGCGCCGGGAGCTGCGGCTGTTTCTCCAGACGGCGCGCCGATGTCCGAGGATCTCGCGGCTGCCGAGGAACCGGACGACCAGGAAATGCCGCCCGAAGAAGAGGATGACGACGCCGACGTGACCCCGTTGGAGTTGCTGACCGACGAGATCCGCGACGAGGACATCGTCAAGGATTGGTACATCCTCAAGGTGCAAGTGAACCGCGAAGAGTCCATTCGCGACGCACTGCAGCGGCGGGTGAAGATTGAGGGGCTGGAACGATTCTTCGGTGACATCATCGTGCCCACCGAGGATGTGGCCGAATTCAGCAAATCCGGCAAGCGGCGCATCGTGAAACGCAAGCTGTATCCGGGTTACATCATGGTGCACCTGGCAATCAACGACGACACCTGGTTTCTCGTGCGTGAGACACCGGGCATCGGAGACTTCACGGGCTCCGCGGGCAAGCCCACGCCGATGGATCGCCGGGAAGTAGATCGCATTTTGAGTCTGGGAGCGGCCGAAGTCAGCGGAGACGCGCATGTCAAGACGGCGATTCCGTTCCGGGCCGGTGATCGCGTCCGGGTAAAGGAAGGGTACTTTCAGAATTTCGAAGGTGACGTGGAGTCCGTGGACGAAGCGAACGGCCGTGTCACCGTCATGATCAATATCTTCGGGCGTTCCACTCCGGTGGAATTGGAGCACTGGCAGATCGAGGCAGTGTAGCCTGTTCGCGCCGGCCCCCGCGGAGGCCCGCCGGTCGAGTTCTGTTTGGAAAGGGTAGTGCGAACGCACCATGGCGAAGCAAGTAACAGGACAAGCGAAGTTTCAGGTTCCGGGCGGACAGGCTACGCCTGCTCCTCCGGTGGGGACTTCGCTGGGCAAATTCGGGATTAACCTGGGACAGTTCGTGCAGCAGTTCAACGACCGCACCCGGGAATACAACGGGACACCGATTCCCGTGATTGTCACGGTCTACAACGACCGCTCGTTCGATTTTGTCACCAAGAGCCCGCCCGCGGCTTCCCTGCTGAAGCAAGCGGCCGGCGTGGCCAAGGGCGCCGGGGTCCCGAACAAGGACAAGGTGGGACGCGTAACACGGGCTCAGGTAGACGAGATCTGCCAGAAGAAAATGGCGGACCTGAACGCGCGCGACCTGGAACACGCGCGACGAATGATCACGGGGACCGCCCGCAGCATGGGGATCGAGGTTGAGGATTGAAGCGATGCCGAAACATTCCAAACGGTTCGAGAGTCTGGCCACCAAGCACGACCTGTCGCAGCCGATGCCGCTGAGCAAGGCCGTCGACGTGCTGAAGGAATTTGCCAACACGAAGTTCGACCAGACGGTGGAGGTCCACATGCGTCTGGGCATCGACGCCAAGCAAGCGGATCAGATCGTCCGCGGATCAGTGGTCCTTCCGCATGGGATCGGGCGTACCCAGCGCGTGGTGGTGTTTGCCAAGGGAGACTTGGCGGACGCGGCCCGGCAGGCAGGTGCTGACGCGGTCGGACAAGAGGACCTGGCCGAGCGCATGAAGGGCGGCTGGCTGGATTTCGACGTCTGCATCGCCGCTCCCGATATGATGGGACTGGTCGGCCCACTCGGCCGCTTGCTCGGCCCGCGCGGCTTGATGCCCTCCCCTCGCGCCGGCACGGTCACTCCGGACGTGGCAAAAGTCGTGCGCGAGTACAAGGCTGGCAAGGTGGAGTTTCGCAATGACTCCGGCGGCAATGTCCACGCCGTCGTCGGGCGATTGAGCTTCGATGGTCCCAAGCTGCTGGAGAACGTCCAGGCTTTCATCGACCACATTACGGGACTCAAGCCTAATTCGGTGAAAGGAACCTACGTCCGCAGCGTGTCCGTGTGTGCGACGATGAGTCCCGGTATTCGGATCGCAGCCTAAGCAGGAGTTATCAGTCGCGACGGGAAGACGCCGCGGTGAGGAAATTGAATTGAGATGAGCAAATACGTCAAGAACTTGGTGGTACAGGACATCTCGCGGCGGCTGGCGGGGATCCAGGATGCCGTGTTGGTGAACGTGGTCGGCATGACGGCCAACCAGACGGTCGTCTTGCGCCGGCAGTTGCGGGACAAGAACATTAACCTGCTGGTCGTCAAGAACGGATTGGCGAAGCGCGCCACGGAGGGAACACCCCTCGGCGCCGCGTTTGACGGCGCGGAAGGATCGCTGGCGATTGTCTGGGGAGCGGAGGACTTCGTGTCGCTGGTCAAAGAAGTGACCAAGCTCGACAAAGGGACCGAGTTCGCGAAGTTCCAGGCCCGCGGCGGCGTCCTGGACGGGGAACACCTGACGCCCGAGAAAGTGAAAGAAATCAGCAAGTGGCCGAACCGGCAGCAGCAATTGGGAATCCTGCTGGGGCAGATCCTCGCACCGGGTGCCAAACTGTTGTCGCAGATCGGCGCGCCGGGTGGTGCGCTGGCTAGCCAAATCAAGAAGAAGTCCGAGGAGGAAGGCGCTCCGCCTCAGGCCTGATAGACCCCGGTCCGCGGCGCTGCATCGTACACGCCCGGGACCGGTAATTCGAACATACCAATTCGATTGGCTCGGCTCGGAGCCAACGACGAATTTGGTCGGATCAAGGTAACCCATTCAGTCGCGTCGCCGGCGCGCCGTCGGCGATGCTCATCGAGAAAGGAATGCAACGAACATGTCTGCAACCGCTGCTCCCGAACTCCAGGAACTTGGCGACAAGATTGCCAACCTGACACTCAAGCAAGCCAAGGAATTGAGTGACTACATCAAGGACACGTACGGCATTGAGCCGGCCGCCGGTGGCGGGGTGATGATGATGGCCCCGACCGATGCTGCTGGCCCCGCCGCCGCCGTGGAGCAAACGGAATTTGACGTAGTCATGACTGGCTTCGGCGACAAGAAGCTGGACGTGGTCAAGGTCGTCAAGAACCTGACCGGGGCCACCCTGATGGAAGCCAAGAAGATGGTGGAAAGTGCGCCCGTAACCATCAAGGAAAAGGTTTCGAAAGAAGACGCGCAGAAGGTCAAGGACGAGCTCGAAAAGGCCGGTGCCTCGGTTGAGCTCAAATAGGCCTGTTCCCAATACGCGTTGCCGTCTTGTGCCCCGGACCGCGGGGCCAGACGCAGGTGGGTGATTCTTGTTGCCACAACTCCTTGTTTCTCAAGCGCTAGTTCGTGCTTGTGAACGTCAGGGAAGAAGTGCGCGCCGACCAAGCGGCGCGCAGCGGCTCTCTTCTTGCCTTGTGCCCCTCAGGCGGAACAGCCCGCTGGCTGTCGCGCGGCCTTGAGGGGTTTTGCAGTAACGTGCTGTCTCTAGACCGGGAGTGTTTCGGGCCTATGGCTACCCCAACACAGCGACGCCTTCAACCGACCGAGACCCGTCGTTTCGGCAGTGGCCGGGAGTCTTTTGGAATTCCCGACCTGACCCGTATCCAGACCCACAGCTACGCAGCATTCCTCCAGGAAGATACCGCACCGACGAAACGCAAGGATCAGGGGTTGGAAAGTGTCCTGCGGGAGATCTTTCCGATCGAAAGCTACGACAAGCAGATCCGTCTGGACTATCTCAAGTACGAGCTGGGCAAGCCGCGCTATACGCCCGATGAATGCCGCCAGCTGCGGTTGACCTACGGCAAGCCCTTCCGAGTCTGGCTGCGTCTGAACAAGGAGCAGCCGGTCGAAGAGGAAGTCTATCTCGGCGACATCCCCATCATGCTGGGCGGCGGGGAGTTCATCATCAACGGGGCGGAACGCGTTGTGGTCAGCCAGCTCCACCGCAGTCCCGGCGTGGACTTCGTGCTCGAACAGGAAGGCGTCACCGACCGCAAGCTGCCCAGTTGCCGCATCATCCCGGAACGCGGCAGCTGGATTGAACTCAACGTCACCAAGAAGGACTCGCTCAGCGTGCGCATCGACCAGAGCGGCAAGTTCTCCGCGATGACGTTGTTGCGGGCCATGAGCCCCGAATACAGCTCGGATTCGGATCTCTTGCGGGCCTTCTATGAGACCTTCATGGAAAAGGTGGTGGACGGCCGCAGCGCCACCAAGATCGAAGGCAAGATCGCCGTCGATGATATTGTCTACCCGGCGTCGAGCGAACGGGCCGGCGAGATCATTGTCGAAGCCGGACAGAAGATCACCAAGAACGCGGCGGAACTGATCTGCACGTCGGGCATCACGAAGGTCGAAGTGATGGTGGCTCCCAAGTCAACGCTGATTCTGAATTCGCTGGCCGAGGATGCGACGTCCAGCCACGAAGAAGCGTTGCTGCGGATCTACCAGCGTTTGCGTCCCGGGAACCCGCCGCAACTCGAAAAGGCCCGCACGTTGTTCCAGGAGAAGTTCTACGACGTCAACCGCTATCGCCTGGGACGGGTGGGCCGGTTCCGCATCAACCGCAAACTGAAACTCAGCGTGTCCGAGAAAGAGATGACGCTGCGGCCGGAGGATCTGATCTCCTCCATCCAGTACCTGATGGATCTGGTGTTCTCGGGCGGCGGAGCAGAAGTCGACGACATCGACCACCTGGGAAATCGCCGCCTGCGCACGATCGACGAACTGGCCTGCGACGAGTTGCGCAAAGGGTTCCTCAAGCTGCGGCGGACGGTGCAGGAGCGCATGAGCCTCAAAGACGCCGAGGACATGACGCCCCGCAGCCTGGTCAATCCGAAGAGCGTCTCCGCCGCCATCGAGTACTTCTTCGGCCGCGGGGAATTGTCGCAGGTCGTGGACCAGACGAACCCACTCTCGCAACTCACGCATGAGCGCCGCCTGTCTGCGCTCGGGCCGGGAGGCCTCAATCGCAAGCGTGCCGGCTTCGAGGTGCGCGATGTGCACATTTCGCACTACGGCCGCATCTGCCCGATCGAGACGCCGGAAGGTACGAACATCGGCCTGATCTCCAGTCTGGCCATCTACGCGGGCGTCGACGACTACGGCTTCCTGATCACCCCCTATCGACGTGTCGCCAAGGGACGGCTCGGCGACGAGACCGTTTGGTTGCGGGCCGACGAGGAATCGGAAGTCCATGTGGCGCCGGCCGACACGCTGGTGGATAACGGCAAGCTGCAGAGCGGGCCCTCGATGATCGCCCGCTTCCGCTCCGACTTCCAGATCGTCCAGCCCGAACAGGTGCAGTACATCGACGTCGCGCCGAGCCAGATGGTGGGTGTCTCGGCGGGCTTGATCCCGTTTCTGGAGCACGACGACGCGAACCGGGCGTTGATGGGCTCCAACATGCAGCGGCAAGCCGTGCCGTTGCTGGTGACGGAGCCACCCATTGTGGCCACCGGCATGGAACGCGAGGTGGCCCGGAACTCCAGCATGGTGATCCGCGCCGAACGCGCCGGCAAAGTGACGTACTGCGATGCCGATAAGATCGAAGTCGGCACCGACGTGTACCCGCTGAAGAAATTCGTGGGGCTGAACGAACGCACCTGCCTCAACCAAAGGCCCATCGTGCAGCTGGGGGACAAGGTGGAGAAAGGGCAGGTCATCGCCGACGGGGCCGCTACCTTCCAGGGAGAACTGGCGCTCGGCCGCAACGTGCTCGTCGGATTCATGTCTTTCGACGGGTACAACTTCGAGGACGCCATCGTCATCAGCGAGGAACTCGTCAAGAACGACGTTTACACCTCGCTCCACATCGAGGAGTTCGATGTGGAAATCCGCGAGACCAAACTGGGGCGCGAGGAATTCACGCGGGACATTCCCAACGTCAGCGAGAAGGCGCTGCGCAATCTCGATGAAAACGGCATTGTGCGCATTGGCACGTACGTGCGGCCTGGTGACATCCTGGTCGGCAAGGTCTCTCCCAAGTCCAAGACGGAATTGACTCCGGAAGAGAAGCTGTTGCACGCGATCTTCGGCCGCGCCGGCGAGGACGTCAAGAACGATTCACTCGAAGTGCCCTCGGGCATCGAGGGGATCGTCATCAACACGCAGAAGTTCTCGCGCCGTATGAGCCTGACCGAGGACGAGCGCAAGAAGTTTGAGAAGGAACTCAAGGAGATCGAGGCCGAGGGTAACAAGCGGATCTCCGAAGTCTTTGGCGTCATGATCGGCGACATGGAGAAGACGCTCAACCGCGTCCTCTCCGACGAAGACGGTACTCCGCTGGTGCGGGATCAGGATCCGAAGTTCGTGGCGGAACGCGCGCAGCAGTTCCGGCTGGAATCGGTCACGGCCAACATGCGCAGCGAAGACCTCATGGCCCAGGTGGAGAAGATCTACAAGGCCGGCTGGCCGGCAGTGGAGACAGCCCTCGACGATCGTGACCGCAAGCTCAACAGCATGAAGCGCGGTGACGAGCTGCGCAGCGGCGTGCTGCAGATGGTGAAGGTCTATATTGCCACCAAACGGGTGATCTCCGTGGGTGACAAGATGGCCGGCCGCCACGGCAACAAAGGGGTGATCTCCAAGATCCTCCCCGTCGAGGACATGCCGTTCCTGCCCGACGGCACACCCCTGCAGATCATGCTGAACCCGTTGGGCGTGCCCAGCCGTATGAATGTCGGTCAGATTCTGGAAACGCATTTGGGTTGGGCCGGCGCCCGCCTCGGTTTCCAGGCCATTACTCCCGTGTTCGACGGCGCCTCGGAAGAGGATATCAACCACTGCCTCACCGAAGCCGGACTGCCCAAGCACGGCAAGATCCAGCTGATGGACGGCCGCACGGGCGCTCCGCTCGAACAGGAGACGACGGTGGGCTACATCTACATGATGAAACTGCACCATCTGGTCGATGACAAAGTGCACGCGCGGAGCACGGGCCCCTACTCCCTCATTACTCAACAACCGCTCGGTGGCAAGGCGCGGTTTGGCGGCCAACGTTTTGGAGAGATGGAAGTCTGGGCGCTCGAAGCGTACGGAGCGGCCTACATCCTGCAGGAACTGCTGACCGTCAAGAGCGACGACGTGGAAGGCCGGACCAAGATTTATGAATCCATGGTCAAGGGGGAGAACACGCTGGAAGCCGGCACTCCGGCCAGCTTTGACGTCTTGACCAACGAAATCCGTGGATTGGCTTTGAACATGCAATTGGAGAAACGTCGCGTCTGACGCGGGGCCGCTGATCCCGGGTCCGCACAGGCGGATGACAGGAGAAGGACCCACGTCTCGGAACCTGGACCGCGAACGGCCGGGGGCCCGAGGCGGCTAGTCCGGATGGACTGCAATCGTTTCGCACGGCCGTGACTACCAAACGGTGACCTCTTTTACGGAGCACGAGTAGATGACCATCGGCGAAAGCTCGTACGACCGGATCAATGACTACGCGGCAGTCAAGATCAGCCTGGCACGCCCGCACGACATTCGCAGCTGGTCCTTCGGCGAGGTGAAGAAGCCCGAGACCATCAACTACCGTACGTACCGTCCGGAGAAGGACGGCCTGTTCTGCGAACGCATCTTCGGCCCGGAGAAGGACTGGGAATGCGCCTGCGGCAAGTACCGCGGCATGAAGTACAAGGGCATGATCTGCGACCGCTGCGGGGTCAAGGTGACGCATTCCCGCGTGCGCCGCAAGCGCATGGGTCACATCGAATTGGCCGCCCCCGTCGTGCACATCTGGTTTTTCAAGGCCATGCCCAGCCGCTTGGGCAATCTGCTGGATATGAAGACCACGAGCCTCGAGAAGGTCATCTACTTCCAGGACTATGTGGTCGTCAATCCGGGCGACACCGACCTGGAACGGCAACAACTGTTGACCGAAGAGGAATTCCGCTCCGCGCGCGAACAGTGGGGAGAGGGGAGCTTCGAGGCCGATATGGGAGCGGAAGCCGTCCGCAAACTCCTCATGAATCTGGACCTGGTGAAACTCTCCCAGGAACTGCGCCAGGACCTGGTGGAAACCAACTCCAAACAGCGCAAGAAGGACCTCATCAATCGGCTGAAGATCGTCGAGTCCATTCGCGACAGCGACAACCGACCCGAATGGATGGTGCTCGACGTGATTCCCGTGATTCCCCCCGACCTGCGCCCGCTGGTCCTGCTCGATTCGGGCAACTTCGCCACCAGCGACTTGAATGATCTCTACCGCCGGATCATCAATCGCAATAACCGCCTCCGCAAACTGGTGGACTTGAACGCCCCGGAGGTCATCATCCGCAACGAGAAACGCATGCTGCAGCAATCGGTCGACGCGCTGTTCGACAACAACCGCTGCAAGCGCCCGGTGCTGGGGAGCAGCAACCGGCCGCTCAAGTCGCTGACGGACATGATCAAAGGCAAGCAAGGCCGATTCCGCGAGAACCTGCTGGGTAAACGAGTGGACTACTCCGCCCGCAGCGTGATCGTGGTCGGTCCGTCGCTCAAACTGCACCAGTGCGGCCTGCCCAAGAAGATCGCACTCGAGCTGTTCCAGCCGTTCATCATTCGCAAGCTCAAGGAACTCGGACACGCCGATACCATCAAGAGCGCGAAGAAGATGCTCGAGCGCAAGGACGAGGAGGTGTGGGATATCCTCGAGGCCGTCATTCAGAACCACCCCGTGCTGCTGAACCGGGCCCCCACGCTGCACCGCATGGGTATCCAGGCTTTTGAACCCATCCTCGTCGAAGGCAACGCCATCCACCTGCACCCGCTCGTGTGCAAGGGATTTAACGCTGACTTCGACGGCGACCAGATGGCCGTCCACCTGCCGCTGTCCATCGAGGCGCAGGTCGAAGCTCACACACTGCTGTTGTCCACCAACAATATTTTCGCTCCGTCCAATGGAAAGCCGATCATGAGCCCGTCCCAGGATACGGTGATGGGCTGTTACTACGTCACGCTGATGCTCCCCAATCGCAAAGGGGACGGAATGGCTTTCGCCTCGCCTGAGGAAGCCCATCTGGCCTACGCGCAGGGCAAACTGGATCTGCACGCCCGCATCAAGGCCAAACTGCCTCCCTGGCAGAAGGTCAAACGCGAATACGAGGAAAAGGGCAAGCCGGGCGAGTTACTGGAGACCACCTACGGCCGGATTCTCTTCAACTCGATCCTGCCCAAAGGCTTGGATTTCTACAACCAGCCTTTGCGCTCCGCCGACCTGGCGTCCGTCATCTCCGACTGCTACCAAGTCCTCGGCCGTCGAGCGACCATTGACTTGCTGGACGAAATGAACCAGCTCGGGTTCCGGGAAAGCACGCGCAGCGGCCTCTCGTTTGCCACGGACGACCTGGTAACCCCCGCGTCCAAGTCGCGCATCATCGGCGAAGCGGAAAAGACGGTCCTCAAGTTCCGCAAGCTGTACGAACGCGGTGTGATCACGGAAATGGAACGCTACAACCAGGTGCTCGACACCTGGACGCACGCTCGTGAAAAGATCACGAGCGAAATGATGGCGGCGATGGAACACGACGACCGCGGCGGCAGCGGCTACGTGAATCCGGTGTTTCTGATGGCGCACTCCGGTGCCCGGGGTGGTATCGAACAGATCCGCCAGCTGGCCGGCATGCGCGGTTTAATGGCCAAGCCCACCGGTGAAATCATCGAGACGCCGATCAAAGCCAATTTCCGCGAGGGCCTGACGGTGTTGGAGTACTTCAGTTCCACACACGGCGCCCGCAAAGGTCTGGCGGATACGGCCCTCAAGACGGCAGACTCCGGGTACCTGACGCGAAAACTGGCGGACGTGGCGCAGAACGTCGTGGTCACGCAGTACGACTGCGGTACGACTCAAGGGATCACCAAGGGAGTCATCTATCGCGGTGAGAAGGTGGAAGTCCGCCTGGCGGACGCCGTCAATGGGCGCGTCAGCCGCCAGAACATCGTCAATCCGGTCACTGACGAAGTGATTGTGCGCGAGAATGAATTGATTACCCCGGAAATCGGCCGCAAGATCGAGGAATTGGGGCTGGAGAAGATCCAGGTCCGCAGCTCCATGACCTGCGATGCCGCGCTGGGCGTGTGCCGACTGTGCTACGGCATGGACCTCTCGACGGGCACCCTCGTGGAGGAAGGCATGGCCGTGGGAATCATCGCCGCCCAGAGCATCGGTGAACCCGGCACGCAGCTGACGATGCGGACGTTCCACATCGGTGGCACCGTCAATACGAGCGTGGAAGAGAGCGAAACCAAGGCCAAGAAGGGCGGCTTCGTGCGCTTCACCCGCATGCGGGTCGTGAAGACCGAAGAAGGCAAGGACATCGTGCTGACGCGGAATGGGGAAATCGCCATCCTCGATCCGAAGGGCCGCGAGATCGAGAAATACGAAGTCCCCACGGGCGCGACTCTGCTGGTCCAGGAGAACCAGGAAGTCCGCACGGGCGCCGTCCTCTGCCAATGGAACCCGCATACGATTCCCATTCTCGCCGAAGTCACCGGCAAAGTGCGGTTTGAGGACATCGTCGAAGGAGACACGATGCGCATGGAACGCGACCCGAGCGGCCACGTGCGCAAGCTCATCGTGGATCACAAAGGCGAGCTGCACCCGCAGATCGTCCTGGAAGATGCCGATGGCAAACCGCTCGACGTTTACTACTTGCCCGAGCGCGCCCACATCGTGGTAGAGGAGGGAGACACCATCACGGCCGGCTCGGTGCTCGCCGAAACCCCGCGCGAAGCGTCGGGTATCACGGACATTACGGGCGGCTTGCCCCGTGTGACGGAAATCTTCGAGGCCCGCAAACCCAAGGATCCGGCTGTCATCGCCGAAGTGGACGGCGTCGTGGAAATCCTCGGCGAGAAACGCCGCGGCAAACGCACCATCATCGTCCGCAGCGAAAGCGGCATCGAACGCGAACACCTGGTACCCCACGGCAAACGGTTCCTCGTCCACTCCGGCGACATCGTGAAAGCCGGCCAGGCGCTGGTGGATGGCCCGCTCGTACCCCACGACATCCTGCGGATCTCCGGTGAGGAAGCCGTGCAGCAATACCTGCTGCACGAAATCCAGAGTGTCTATCGCAGCCAGCGCGTCGATATCAATGACAAGCACATTGAGATCATCATCGCCCGCATGCTGCGCAAGGTGAAGATCGAAAATCCCGGCGATACGAACCTGCTGCCCGGCCTGGACATGGATAAGTTCGAGTTCCGCCGCGTCAACCAGGAGATGTCCGGCTGCGTCAAGATCGCCGACAAAGGGGACAGCGATTTCGAAACGGGTGGCATCGTCCCGAAGGAAGCGCTGGAACAGGTCAACACGCAGATTGAAGCCTTGGGGGGAGACTCGGCGAAAGGCACACGCCCCAAGCCGTCTACCGCCAGCACCCAATTGCTGGGAATCACGAAGGCGTCGGTGCAAAGCGCCAGTTTCATCTCAGCCGCCAGCTTCCAGGAAACCACCAAGGTGCTGACCGAAGCGGCTCTGGCCGGCAAGGTGGATCGACTGGTCGGCCTGAAGGAGAACGTCATTCTGGGACACTTGATTCCGGCGGGCACGGGCTTCCGTACTTTCCAGGAATCAGAAGTCCGCTATCGGCCCGAGGCCCTGCAGGCCATCGCCGCCGAGAAAGAACGCGCACTGGAAAAGAGCTTCCCGTTACTGCAAAGTGCGGATGACAGCGGGATGGCCCAGGAACCTGCAGCCTCGGGGACGGTGCCGGCCACAGGCCCAACGGCGCCCGCGGGCGACAACGACAATCTCATGAACCGGCTATTCCGCAGCGATGACGCGGATACCGACGCCTAGTCACCCCTGCGTTGCCCAGAGGTCAAACGGACGCCGCGCATCCGAGTGGAACGGCAAGGCTATTCGCCGCTGTTGCCCGGCGGATGCGTAGGCGGCATGCAGCGTTTCCATGACGATGCGACCATCGCGGCCCGTCTCCTGGGCAGGTCGGTTGTGCTGCACGCACTCGACGAAATGGGCAAACTCCTGCGGGAACCCGTAGTTCCAGAGTTCCTCGTAGATGGCGAAACTCCAGCCGCGCGTCGACCCGGCTTTCTCCACCGCGTAGCCGTAACCGTTCTGTGAGTAGGTCAAGATCGAATTGCCGCGCAGCAGATCCGCGTACGCCACACCGCCGGACCCGTGCACTTCAGCGCGATCATCCATGCCTCCGGGCTTGGTCCACGATTCTTCGATGTAGGCGGTAGCGCCGCCTTCAAAATCGATGATCAACAGTCCCGTGTCGTCGCCTTGCGTCTTGTGGCCGTGCAGCGTTCTCTTCAGATCACAATAGACGCCGCGGATGGCCGGTTTCCCCAGGATCCAGCGCGCAAACTCGATGCCGTGACATCCCATGTCCAGCATCACGCCACCGCCGCTGCGCTCGACATTCCAGAACCAACCCGAGTGCGGGCCGTCGTGCTTTTCGGATTGCTTCACCAGCAGCACCTGGCCCAACGCACCTTCGTCTACGAGTTGTTTGAGACGCAAGTACTTGGGGGCGAAACACAGCTCCTCGGCATACATCAGCTGCACACCCGCGCGCTCGCAGGCCGCGATCATCCGGTCGCATTCCTCCAGGCTCGGCGCCATCGGTTTTTCCACCACGACGTGTTTTCCTGCGGCTGCGGCCGCTTCCGTGGCGGCGCAGTGCAGGTCGTTGGGCAGCCCCAACACGACCAGGTCCAATTCATCCAGCGCCAACATCTCGCGGTAGTCTGTGAACCAATGACGGATCTGCCGCTGGGCCGCGAACCGCTGGACGTGCTCCTCCGTCGGCGAGGCCACGGCGACGACCTCAGCGGCCGGCACGTGCTGCAACGCTTCGTAGTGTATCGAGGAAATGAACTGGGAGCCGATCAGACCAACGCGAACACGTGACATGGAAGTGCCTCGGCAACGGATGCCAATAACAAACCCCGCTTGCGCCGGGCCTGCGTAAGCGGGGTCTGTAAATCGTGAGGCCAGCCCACATCCTGCGGCGCCGTGGCACTCAATCACCATTCAGCAGTTGCATCCATTCAGCCAACGGGAAGCAGTTTACGAACTGGCCGCGCAATGTCAACTATCCCCGCCGGAGATTTTCCCACGGACTCGAGCACGTAGTAGCAGTGCTGGCATGCCGACGACGGCAGCGCGTTCAGCCGTCCTTCGTCAGCTCCGTCGCGCAGCGACACGGTGCTGGTCACCACCACGGAGTACAACACGGCCGGCCGGGCCTATAAGACCACCGATCCGGCGAGCAAGGAACAGCGCACCGAGTTCGACGACCTGGGCCGCGCGACCAAGACCATGCAGCGCTACGACCACGCCACGGTCGACAGCGGCAACGTGGTCAACGAAGTGGCCTGGAAGTAGAATGACCTGGGCGTCCTGGAGAAGGAGTACCAGCTTGACCTTGAAATGGGATGCGTGGAACCGGCTGGTGGAAGCCAAAGATGGCCAGACGGTCATCGGAGTGTATGAGTTTGACGGGCTGCAGCGTCGGGTGAAGCGGCACGTGGACAGCCAGGCGCCGGATAATCCCAACGGCGTGGACACGTACATTCACTACTTCCATAACGCGGCGTGGCAGACCCTCGAGACGCGCGAGACCACCACCGAGAGCGATCAGCCCGAGAATCTGCAGCCCAAGTACCAGTACGTCTGGTCACCGCGGTACATCGATGCGGCCGTGCTGCGGGACAAGAACGCGGACACCGACGGCACGTGTGATGATGAACGGCTGTATTATCTGAACGACGCCAACTTCAACGTCACCACGCTGGTGGACACCAACGGCGACGCGGTGGAGCGGTATCTGTACGATGCGTACGGCAAGGTGACGATGTACGATGGCTCCTGGGCCAACGTGCGCAGCGCGTCGAGTTACGCCAACGTCGTCCTGTATACGGGTCGAGAGCGCGACGCCGAAACGGGACTCCATCATTACCGGCATCGCAGTCTGGCGGTTGAGTTGGGCAGGTTTGGGAGTCGGGATCCGGTGGGGTATGACGGGGTGAGTCTGTACAACTACGCAGGAAGCATGCCGATTGCCGCCACAGACCCGTCTGGTTTACGATTGTTTTGGCCTCCCGATAGCCTCATAGGTGAGGCGAACAAGAGACGCGGGCATGGGCCGTGGGGTGATAGTGCACAACACTGCTGGGGTGGTTGTGTATCTGGCATACTCGGGGCAATTGCAGCTGACATCGGAGAAGGCGCATATCCTTCAGGGGACTGGTTGCGTGACATACTGGCTCAGCACGTCGGAGCGGCGTGCAGCCTGCAGTATCATATGATGGGTCAACATCTCGCATGCGTGCTGTGGTATTGCGATCTCTGCTGTTTGACGGGCGTGTGATTTCGGCGAGGACTATACTGTGTCGCATCTCACTGAGCGTGCTGCCTATGAAATGAGACAGTATCCTTCGGTGTGGGTTCTAATTGCCATTGGATTGTGGTCCCTGTTCGTCGGGCTTCTTGTTGAACCTGCAATGCCGAGTATTGCTGCGGATGCTCTCGAACAGGTTCTAAGACGAAGATCCGATGTGCGCAGTGACGCGCTTTACGAGACGATCAACGCGGAAATGGCATGGTCCAGTCATCTGCGGTCTTTCGAGCGAATCGGCGCGGGAGCAATAATCGTCATATGCGCGATTTTGATTCGAATCAAGTGTTCGCAAGAAGAACAGGGAGAAAAGCCACCACTTGAAGACGCCGGACCGGGAGACCGGAAGTGAGTGAGGGCCAGCCATACGAGAGCGGTGGGAGGTGAGCGGCCGCAGGCCGCCCTCTTTATCTGGTTCTTCGACAGAATTCGTGGGTAGATTATAGGCGCATATGAAGGGAGTTCTGGGGGAGGAACCAGCGGCCCCAGGTTCCTCCCCCAGCACCCCCACCTCCTTCCCTCTTCTCTGTTGTTCCGT
>Ga0233425_10001080_pt1 | contig 64230 bp, 45 predicted proteins | sample Watercolumn_Towu_2_FD_181712 | JGI IMG/M metagenome (GOLD analysis project Ga0233425, IMG submission 181712) | Freshwater microbial communities from Lake Towuti, South Sulawesi, Indonesia - Watercolumn_Towuti2014_140_MG | ecosystem: Environmental > Aquatic > Freshwater > Lake | place...
CGGGGAACGGGGAACGGGGAACGGGGAACGGCCCGCTTCCCGTCAGTCGTCGCGTGATCCTTTGCGCAGCAGTTCGAGGATACGATCGACATCATAGACACAGCCACCCCATGTTCCGCCGCCGGCGGACTGCAGGGCGGCCCACAATCGCGTGTCATCGGGCAACTGCGGGTCGGGCTTCAAGTCGTCACGAACAGGACGCGACGCCAGAATCGCGTTGCCGGCCTCAGCGCCGAGGTTTTGATTGGCTTCGCCCACCAGATTGACGCTGCCGACCAGCCGGTGTCGGTCGACAACGATTTCGATGGTATCGCCGTCGCGAAGTTTGCCGATGGGGCCTCCCGCGAGGGCTTCGGGGCCAACATGGCCGATACAGGCTCCGGTACTGACGCCCGAGAATCGCGCGTCGGTCAGGACGGCGACTTCGCGTCCCCAAGGCAAGAATTTCAATGCGGATGTGATCTGGTAGGTTTCCTCCATGCCGGTGCCGAGCGGTCCGCGGGCGATCAGGACCAGAATATCCCCGGGTTGGAGTGGACGTTCCGACTGGCCCTTGATTGCAGCGATCGCATCGCGTTCGCGCGTGAAGACGCGTGCCGGTCCGGTCTTGCGATAGAATCCGTCGGGGTCGACGACGCGCGCGTCGATGGATGTGGCCTTGATGACGGAGCCTTCGGGGCAGAGGTTGCCGACCGGAAAACAGACGGTGCTGGTCAGTCCGCGCTGTCGAGCCTCTTGAGGTGGGATAATCACATCGTCGGCATTGATTCCATCGGCGGCGAACAGCCGTTCACGCACCTGACGCCGCCGATCGGATTGTTCCCACCAGTCCAGGACCTCGCCCAGTGTCTTGCCGGTGACGGTGAGCACGTCGAGGTCGAGCAGTTTCCGTGCGCGAAGGTGCAGCATGATTTCGGGGACACCTCCTGCGAGGAACACGCGGACGGTGGGGTGGTTGGTGGGGCCGTTGGGCAGGACGTCGACAAATCGCGGCACGCTGCGGTTGACTTCATTCCAGTCCTCGACGTTCGGGCGATTCAGTCCGGCGGCGTGTGCAATCGCGGGGATGTGCAGCAGCAAGTTCGTCGATCCGCCGCAGGCGGCATGAACGACCATGGCATTGCGAATCGATGGCTGGGTGAGGATCTGCCGCATCGTTCGGCTCGACTTGGCCAGCCCCCAGAGGGCTCGAGCGCTGCGTGTTGCCAACTCCCTCCATACCGGCTGGCCGCTCGGCGCGAGCGCCGAATGAGGGAGGGCCATTCCGAGTGCTTCGGCGACGACCTGGGAGGTCGCGGCGGTGCCCAGGAACTGGCAGCCTCCGCCGGGGGACGCGCAAGCGGCGCATCCGGCTGCCGCGGCTTCCTCCAGGCTGATCTGTCCGTGCGCGTAACGGGCGCCGATCGTCTGCACTTTGCCGGCGTCCTCGCCCTGGGTCGGCGGCAGGGTCACGCCTCCCGGCACCAGAACGCAAGGCAGGTCGTGCATGGCGGCCAGTGCCATCATCATCGCCGGAAGTCCCTTATCGCAGGTTGCCACGCCCAGCACGCCGCGTCGGGTAGGCAGCGAACGGATGAGTCGGCGCAGTACCATCGCCGCGTCGTTGCGATACGGCAGGCTATCGAACATCCCAGTCGTGCCCTGCGTGCGCCCGTCGCACGGATCGGAGCAATAGGCGGCGAACGGAACCCCGCCCATCGCCTTCAGTTCGCGGGCCGCCGCTTGCACCAGCAGTCCGACTTCCCAGTGGCCGGTGTGGTACCCCAAGGCCACGGGAGTTCCATCGGGGCCCCGCAATCCTCCCTGCGTCGAGAGCAGCAGGAACTGTGGACCCAACAGGTCCTGGGGTCTCCAGCCCATGCCGACGTTCTGGGTCCAGCCAAACAGATCGCCGCTCGACCAGTTCCGCAGCATCTCGTCGGTCAGCGGCAGGGCGCCTTGAGGGCCTGTCGCATGGGTCTGGATTTCCCCAAGCAGTGCCCCATCCACTTCCAGCAATTCCGCCAATCCGGCTGTCATGAGCTTTCCTTCTTTCCGGCCAATCGGTCCTGGGCGATCTCCACAAAACGCTCCATTTCTTGATTTCCTTTATAGAGTTTCACGATGCTGTTCCAGATCTTGCGGGCTTCCGTAATGCTGCCTTGTTCCATCAGCTCGTCGGCGGTCTGCAGTCGAGACTGGACGAAGGTGATCCGATCGATCGTGGAGTCATCGGCTTCGATTCGAGCGACCTGGCGGCGCGCCAGATTGTAGAATATGCGGGCGTCGGCGTCGCCTTCGAGCAAATCGACGATCCCCTGATATTTTTCCAATGCGGTGATGCGGTCGCCGAACTGTTCGCAGTTCCAGGCGTCGAGATAGAGTCGCTCGCTTTCGTTCTGGGGTTCGCGTCCGAACTTGATCTTGAGCCGCAGGCGGTTCTCGGCAAGCTCCATATCGATCGTCTCGATCTGCTGCCTCGCGGTCGCGGCGTGATGGCTGTCGGGATATCGAGCCAGCAACGGCAGCAGATAATCTGTTTTGGCGCGCTGCCAGCGATCACTTTCGTCGCTGGCGAGCAGCTTGGCCGCACGGTCCATCATCTGATCGGCGCTGAGTGGCCTCGCCGCAAAGTAGATTCCAACCGAAGCAACGCAAAGGACGACGGCCAGAGAGGTTGCGAGAAACCAGGCTCGTTCCAGCAGCGGCGGCTTCTCTTCATCGGCGTTTTCCTCGGCGACGCGGCCGAGCAGCCGCTGCACATCGGATCGCTGGGCTTGCATCCGCACAGCGCTGATTCCGCGCGTCACTTGTTCCGTAACGCTGATCCCCTCGGCGACCCGTTTTTCCGTTTCCTCCAGCGCCATCACCAGGGCCGCCGCGGAATGTGTTCGCGTCAACGGATTCTTCTCCAACAGCTGTGTGACGACCGCATCGAGCCAAATCGGGCAGTCAAAAACCAGCGTGGCGACCCGCGGCGGGTTCTGCTGGCGATGGGCTTCCAGCACTTCTTCGGCTGTTCGCCCCGGGAATGGAGGTTTGCCGGTGAGCATCTGGAACATCAGGACTCCCAGGGAATACAGGTCGACTTTCGGGGTGCCCTGCATGGAGCCTGGGGTGAATTCCGGCGCCAGGCCGCTGACCGACTCAGCAGAACGCGGTTTGCGGGAGACAAGGGCATCGCCCCGGTGCCGCTGAATGCGAAAATCGAGAACCCGCGGCAAATCGTGTTCATCGATCAGAACTTTTTCCGGAATCAATAATTCGTGATAGATCCCCTGTTCATGGGCGACCACGAGCGCCGAGGCGATTTCCTTGGCATAGGTAACGGCAGTCTGCCAAGGCAGACTGCCTCGGCGAAGCAGTTCGGCGAGTGATTCGCCGCTGACGATCTCCGACGCCAGGTAGGCAAACGAGTCGACGATTCCGCCGCCGAAGCTGCGCGCAATCCTGGGATGGCGTAACCGCTGTAATCGCTCACATTCGTCAATAAACTCCGCGGCCGCCGCGGGATGGCCCCCTAAAGTCAGTGGAAATAGCTTCAGCGCCACCGTTTTGCGCTTTGCGATGTGCACTGCGCGAAAAGTCGATTCCGCCCCTGGCAGACGCTCCTCCAAGGCAAATGGTCCGATTCGCGATGGGTCCACCGAATTCCCCCCTCGAAATTGCCGTCCGGCGGCCTGCATCGGCCGGGCCGGTGAGGCTCGTTGATGGAATCATCTTCGCTCGTTATACTTTGCGGTTCGTCGAATAGCCAGGAGCCCCCTATGACGATTGATAAGAGCTTGAAAGTGCGCCGCGGTCTGGTCCGCGTTCGCAGTGTAATGACCCGTGCGGAACGCTTAGCGAATCTGAAGCAGTCCGATCGCTGGAAAGAAGGGGACAGCGTCTTGGGGCTACCCAAGGTGCGCGTGGCCAAGGTGGCGATGAAAAAGAAAAAGGTCAAGAAAGAAGAAGCTGCGGAAGGTGCTGCCGCCCCAGCCGCCGCTCCCGCCGCTCCCGCCGCAGCCGCGAAGAAGGCCGCGGCACCTGCCAAGCCAAAGAAGTAGCACGGTTCGGCTTCCGTGGAGTGCCGCAATACCGTACTGGAATCCAAGCTGGCAGCAAGGAATGATCCGTCATGCGCTGCAAGTTATCGTATGGTCGCAGCGTGCTGGAAGTTGAATTGCCGGCGCAACGTGTGGTGAAGTCGCTGGCCTACCAGCCGGCGATGCCGCTGGTCAATCCGTGCGAAACTCTGGACGATCTGCTGCGTTCGCCCTTGGGAACCCCTCCGCTCGCCGAATTGGCTCGCGGAAAGCGCGATGCCTGCATTCTGATCTGCGACATCACCCGCCCCGTGCCAAACGAATTGATCCTGCGACCGGTCCTGAGCACGCTGGAGCAAGTCGGTATCCCGCGTGACAAGATCCTGTTATTGATCGCCACGGGATTGCATCGCCCCAATCTCGGCGACGAAATCGTGGAACTGGTCGGCCCGGAGATCGCTGCCAACTATCGGATCGAGAATCACGACGGTTTGGATCTGGCGGCACATGCATATCTGGGCGACAGTCCCCGTGGCGTTCCGATCTGGATCGATTCGCGTTACGTGAATGCCGAACTGAAAATCACCACCGGGCTGATCGAACCGCACTTGATGGCCGGCTATTCCGGTGGTCGAAAAGTGATTTGTCCGGGGATCGCGGCGCTGGAAACGGTCAAGGTTTGGCATGGGCCTCGCTTTCTCGAACACCCGTTGGCCGATTGTGGAATCATCGACGGGAACCCGGTTCACGAAGAGAACAGCTGGATCGCCAGCCGCGCGGGCTGCGACTTCATCGTCAATGTTGTCATGGACGACGAGCGTCGACCTTTGGCATTTTTCGCGGGGAATATGCATCGCGCCTTTTATCAGGGTGTGGAGTTTGTGCGCGACATCGTGCGTGACACTGTTCCCGAACCGGTCGACATCGTGGTCACGAGTTCCGCGGGGTATCCGCTCGATACCACCTTTTACCAGTCGGTGAAGGGGATGACCGGTGCACTGCCGATCGTCAAGCAAGGTGGAACGATTGTGATCGCTGCAAGTCTGACAGAGGGAATAGGCAGTCAGCCATTCCAGCAACTTTTCCAGGAACATCCCGACTTGGACACCTTCATGCAGCGGATTCTGGGCAAGGATTATTTTGTGATGGACCAGTGGCAGCTCGAAGAGCTGGCCAAAGTTCGGCGGAAGGCCCGCGTCAAGATGGTCAGTGATGGTTTGTCTGCCAGCGTGCTGGACCGGCTGTTCGTGGAAAGCGCCCCCAGCGTTGAACTCGCGGTCGCCGAATCGCTCGCCGAATACGGATCGCAGGCGACGATTGCCGTGATCCCGAAAGGACCCTACGTCCTGGCGCAAGTCGGATGAAATTGCGCCCATGAGCGTAACATGAGCGTAATGCGCCGTCTCCAGTCGATGGGCGAGTGCCAGCTCTGCTACGTGCCGACAACAAACCGCGGGAACACGACCGCCGAGTATTCCCGACTCTACAGGAGTAAAGTATTATTCGATAAGCGAAACGCATCGGGCCCGAATCCCACCCCCCCGGCCCCCCGGCGGCCCCGCAGCACCCCAAGTCATTAGCACCTTGCAAACCGAACTCTCAATATGAGCAAGCCTCCGCCGGCCATCGGTATCGATCTGGGGACGACCTTTTCGGTCATCGCACGACTGGACGACTTAGGGCGGCCGGAGACACTGTCCAACGCGGAGGGGGACAAGATCACCCCCAGTGTCGTCTTTTTCGAAGGCCCGAACATTGTCGTCGGAAAGGAGGCCGTCAAAGCGATTGCCACCGATGCGGGAGCCGTCGCCGAATGTGCCAAGCGGCAACTGGGACAACGGGTGTTCGACAAGTTGCTGGGCGGGCGTCATTATCCGCCCGAAGCGTTACAGGCAATGGTCCTCAACAAGCTGCGGCTGGACGCGTCGCGGCGGACCGGAGAAATCCGGCAGGTCGTGATCACGGTTCCAGCGTATTTTGACGAGATTCGCCGCAAGGCGACGCAGGATGCCGGATACATGGCCGGGCTGGAAGTGATGGACATTATCAACGAGCCGACGGCGGCCGCCGTGGCCTTCGGGTTCAAGGAAGGTTTCCTGCATCCGGATCGTCGCGGCGCCGAACGGTCCAATATCCTGGTTTACGATCTCGGCGGAGGTACGTTTGACGTCACTGTCATGGAATTGAACGGCAAAGAGTTCAACACACTGGCGACCGATGGTGACGTGCGGTTGGGCGGCCGTGATTGGGATCAGAGACTTGTTGATCTGGCGGCCGAGGAATTCGTGCGCCGGTATCGCATCGACCCGCGCGAGGACGCCAATACGGAAGGCCGATTGTGGCGGGAATGCGAGGACGCCAAGCGAACGCTTTCGGCGCGCTTGAAGACCTCCATCGCCTGCGACTACCGCGGGCAAGCGATTCGCATGGAAGTCACGCGCGACAAGTTCCATGAAATTACGCAGGATCTTCTGGATCGCACGGCGTTCACAACCCGGCAGACCTTACAGGCGGCCGGCCTGGATTGGAAAGATGTCGATCGCGTGCTGCTGGTCGGCGGTTCAACACGGATGCCGGCGGTCGTGGAGATGTTGAGAAATCTCAGCGGAAAAGAGCCTGACACGTCGGTTTCCCCCGATGAAGCGGTCGCTCACGGAGCGGCGCTGCATGCGGGACTGCTGCTGGCGCGCAGCAACGGGCAACCGCCGCGATTCAAGATCCGCAACGTCAATTCGCACAGCCTGGGAGTTGTGGGCGTCGATCCGCAAACGAATCGGCGACGCACCGCGATCATGATCCCGCGCAATACGCCTCTGCCGGTGCGATACAAGCGAACTTTCAAGACGATCAAGCCCGATCAGCGCTCGATTCTGGTCAATATCGTCGAGGGGGAGAGTCCTTCTCCGGATGATTGCGCCCAAATCGGCAAATGTACGGTCAAACCGCTGCCCGCCGGTTTGCCCGCTGAAACCCCCATCAACGTTTGTTTTCGCTATGCGGAAAACGGACGACTGAGAGTGACGGTCAAGGTTGCGGATAAGACAATCCGCCACGAAATTGAGCGTGACAATTCGCTCAATCAAGATCAACTCGACAGCTGGCGACGCTTCATTACCAAACCCGCCAATTAGCAAATCCGGCACGTGGACCGTCGCGATTGCCGGACGGCTCATTGGTTCGCGATTTGATCAGTGCGTTTCCATACTTTGCCTCGCAGGTTGGAACGCAGGGCACTGCGGGCCGGCCAATGCCTGCTGTCCCGGGACAGCGTCGGGTTGTCGCCCAGCAAGAAATACTCGTCGTCCGCCAACGGCGCGGGCGGACTCCAGTACGGACCGTCGGCGCCGGGCCCGCGATAGTAGATGTCACGCCAGATGCGAATCGATTCCAGTCTCAGTGAGGAACTGTCGGCGGGCGAATGGCGGTATCGGCATGCGCCGAATTCGATGCTGTTTGCGGGAGCCTCTCCGTCGGCAGCGCGTTGCGCGGGGATCGCGAGTCGTACCAGTTGTTCGCGATCGATATGCAGCCAGATTTGCTGGTCACAGAGCGTGAAATCAATCTGGACCCGCGCGCCGGACCGGAATGCGCTGGTCTTGAACTTGTCGATCAGCAGTCCCCCCAGAAAGATCTCACCACCGACGTCATCGACGCGCAGCCGGACCTCACAGAATACGGCACCGACCGGAAGGCGAATCGCAAGCAAGGCGTCGCTCGCGGCGATGACGTCAAGGCCGACTGCCAGATCGCGGACGGGCAGCAGGCGATGGGAGGATGCCGAATTGTACGGGTCGTTGTCGAGAATCGGCGCCGTTTCGAACCGGGGATGGGGGCCGTCGACGCAATTCCAGTGCTGGTACTCGACCCAGTCCAAGCCAACACGGTGGCCTGATTCGTCGACGACTCCTGTACGCTGCCAATGCAGCCCCTGCTCCGTGAGTTGCCAATGCTGGCTATCGGCAGCGAACTTCCATCGGGCGGGCTGCTTTTGTTCCAGAGTGGGACGATGCAGGTCGTCATAGACCAGGACTGCCATTTCGCGAAACTGCGCATAATTCTTCCGCCACAGCAGGTCGTCGATATACAGTTCGCCGTTGCGAATTGCGATTCGTTCGCCGGGCAAGCCGACAACGCGTTTGATCACAGGGGCGCTGCCTTCTTCGGCAACCTCCGCCGCCAGAACGTCGCCGCGCTGGATGGCGCCGCGAGCTATCGGCCAGGAGTCAAGCATCACTCGCTGACCAGGACGCAAAGAGGCGGCACGATCGAGACTGTTGACAAAGCCGCAATTCGGGCAGACGATTCGGCCGCGTCGGGCGGTCGAGGCATCGACGCGAAAGCGGAAGCGACAATCCCGGCAAGCGAGTACGAAGTGCTCGCCGGGATAAGCCTCCGCCATCGAACCGCCGCTGACCCGCAGCGTGCCAAGCAGGCCGCGGAAAAGCGAGATCCGGATAACCATCAGAACCACGGCCGCGAACAGGATCAATTGGAACGCTCGCCGCCGCTTCACGCGTCATTCCTTCTTTTGGCCGAATGCCCTATCGCGGAACTTTGCTGCCCGTTGCAGAGCCGCCTTTGGTCGACGTGGATGGCCTGCCGCCGTTCGGATTCGGTTTGGCGGCAACTTCCGTGTTGAGTGCCTTGATCACGAAGGGCGTCATGTCCATTTCCCGGTCGGCGTAGATGACGAGTCGGCCGATGCCGGCCTGGACGGCGACCGGATTGCGCTCATCAATTTCCTGGCTGTCGAATCGCAAGACCAGGCGGCACTGCGCACTGCTGGCAATGCGCGTTACTTCCTGCACCACTTCCTGATAGGTTTCGTAGTGAATGCGGGCATCCTCTTCGCGCAGTTCTTTCTGTTTGATCATCTTGGTGACGTTGTTGTCGGATTTTTCGCGCGCGATCTCCTCCTCCAACTTCTTAAAGTCTGGTGTACCCAGGGCAAAGTCTTTAAGTCGCTCGATTTTCTTGTTAATCGCGGCGTCTTTCTCGACCAACTCCTTCTGCGCGGCCTGCGTCTTCTTGCCGAGGGCCTCGATGCGCTGCTTGTAGCGCTCGTGCTTCGAGAAAATATAGGCAATGTCGACCAGTCCCACCGCCGATGCATCATCGGAACCGGCGCAAAGCGCCGTCGGCACGCTCAAGGATGATGCGATCAAACTGGCGAGAACGATCAAACGAGTAACCGGCATAGCATGGCCCTCCTTGGCAACGAGAAAACTGCGATCCGACCCGCCACAATGGCTTGCGGAGCTTTTATCACGTTGCACAAGGCGTGCCAACAGGAATTGAGCCGGTTTTTCTGGAGGGAATTGCAAGGGCAAATGCCGCAATCTGCGCGCCGCGAGTCCGCTCGGGGCCCTACGGCGTCCCGGATTTCGGTCGGGCCGTCGGCCGCCGACCGACTGCTAGCATTCCCGGAATTGCAAAGCCGATTGTAATTTGTGCATCGGGAAGCGCCCGCCTTGTCCCACTCAACGGTACGGATTGACGACCAACTGCTGTTCCGGTGCGGACCAACCGAACCCTTGCCGGTCGTCGCCCGGTTTTGCATGGTAATGTGGGTTCTCGATCAATTGTGGATGGAATTGATCCTCCCACTTTCGCTCCTGGGCCGCGGCCGTTGAACCGTCCGCGGCCGGGAACGGGCTGCTGCCGTAATCGGTGCGTTGAATCCGGCCGCTGTAATAGACCGGTGGACGGACGGAAAAGTAGGGGGGCGCGCCGACGTAGTCTGGTGTGTAGGCCCAGGTATTCCAGCCGAACCAGCCGATATTCCAGGTTCCATTCCAGGGGTAGCCCTGAAGTCCATCGTGTGCAGGTGCCGTCGGTACCGCCAGCAAGGTGATGGCGAGGGCAGCGAGAGAATTCCAAGTTCTGGCGGTCATGATCATGCTCGTTTCTGTAGAGCTTTGACTTGTCGGCTCAACGTTGGGATGAGGGGTAGCGAAATCGCCAAGGCCCGATACTATTCACGTTAATTACCGTACCCATGACTGGCAACATTCAAGCCTGCGGAATTTTCTCGGCGGATCGCGGTCCTGCATTGAAAACTGGCTTGACCGTTCAGAGGGCGTTGCGCTGGCGTTGGCCTTGCATGAGTGTTCACGTGGACCTTACGACGCGTATTCGCCGGCACGCTCTCGAACTCGGTTTCTCCCGGGCTGGATTCTGTCGCGCTCAAGCACCGCCGGGGCTGGCGCGGTTTCGTGAGTGGCTTGCGGCCGGCTATGACGGCGAGATGAGATACCTGCGGAATCGTGAGCCGGCATACAGCCATCCCGAATCGGTGTTGAAGGGCGTGGTCAGCCTGGTGATGTTGACCCTGCCTTACAAAACCGCGTTGCCGGCAAAGCCTGCGACAGGTACCGGCAGGATTTCTCGGTACGCGTGGGGGCCCGCCGACTACCACGATGTCGTCCACCGCAAGCTCGACCAGTTGCGCGACCAGATCCTGCAAATCGCGCCGGGCGCCCAGGTGCGCGGCGTTGTCGATACGGCGCCGCTGCTGGAACGCGAGTTCGCTCAACTGGCCGGCTTGGGATGGGTCGGGAAGAATACCATGTTGATTCACCCGCAGGATGGGAGTTTTCTGTTTCTGGCCGCTCTGCTGACCGACCTGAACTTGGTCGAAGATCCTCCTTTCGACAGCGATCATTGCGGGTCCTGCCGCGCATGCCTCGACGCTTGCCCCACGCAAGCGTTTCCTCGACCGTATCAGCTCGACGCCCGCCGCTGCATCAGTTACTTGAACATCGAACTGCGCACCCCGATTCCGGAACCGCTGCGCGCGGCGATGGGGGACTGGATATTCGGCTGCGACATCTGCCAGGATGTCTGCCCTTGGAATCACAAGCCCGTCGCGGTGAACTCGCCGGAATTTCTGCCCAGAGAAGGTGGAAATCCCCTGCCGCTCGCCGACCTGTTTTCGCTCGACGACGAGGCATTCCGCAATCGATTTCGCGCCACTCCGCTGTGGCGCGCCAAACGTCGCGGGATCCTGCGAAATGCGGCGATCGTGCTCGGCAATCAACGGGCCTGTGACGCGAAGGACGAACTGGGTTTGGGTTTGAACGACCACGAACTCCTGGTGCGGGAAGCCGCGGCCTGGGCGCTCGGCCAATTGCCGACCAGCGACGCTCGTGATCTGCTGAAGGCGCGGCACAAGGTGGAACTTGACCCGCTCGTCCGCAATCGGATTGAAATCGGACTGGAAACTTGAATGGCCATGGGACGCCGCGGTATGAAACCGGATGGATCGCAGAACTTCCACGTCGCCGAGCAACTCGCAGGTAAGACTCTGGCAGCCGCCCTGCGCTTCTGGTTATCCGGACTATCCTGGTCGAAGATAAGGCAGAAGATTACTTCGCGCCGAGTGCAGATCAACGGCAATCTCTGCCTGGATGAAGAGCGCCGATTACGGGCAGGCGATGTGGTTAAGCTGCTCGAACATTCGCTGGCTCCCCCGCCCGATGCATCCGATATCACGATTCGGTACCTGGATGCCCAGCTTGTCGTCGTAGAAAAGCCCGCCGGAATGACGACGATGCGGCACTGGGAAGAACGCAATTGGTCTGATCGTCGCCGTCAAAAGCAGCTTACGCTGCTGGAAATGCTGCCGCGAGTGATCGCCGACGCCGAGACGCGGCGGCAACGCCCGAACAAGTCTCGCCATTCCCCTGCGCCGAAACCTGGGCCGGAAAAAGGTCCGGGCCGCATCCACCACGGCCGACTCCCCATCGTGCGTGCTGTGCACCGCCTGGACCGCGATACGAGTGGCCTGATGGTTTTCGCCCGAACGGTACCGGCCGAACGCGGGCTGGTCCAGCAATTCCGCCGCCATTCCATCCGACGCTCGTATCTTACGGTCGTGCATGGCCATCCCCCAGCCCAGACCATCCGCTCGCATCTCGTTCGAGACCGTGGAGATGGTCGTAGGGGCAGCACCACCTTGCCCAATACGGGTCAGTTATCGGTGACCCATATCCGCCCGCTCGAGTCACTCGGCCCCTACGAAATCGTCGAATGTCGACTCGAAACCGGTCGCACACATCAGATTCGCATTCACCTTTCCGAGGCCGGGCACTTTGTCTGCGGCGACAAAGTCTATTGTCAGCCGCTCTTCGAAAAGCCGAGGCCGGACCGGAGCGGTGCCCCGCGGCTGGCGCTGCATGCACGCGAACTCGGTTTTCTGCACCCGATCAACGGCGAGCAACTGCATTTCGAAATGGATTTGCCAGAAGATTTGCAGCAATTTATCGAAGGTCTGCGGGGAAAACGACTTCCGACTTGACCGGTGACCGGTCTCCTACGAAACCGGCTATCCCCCGGCTTCCTAACTAAGGTCACGGACGTTGCGTCGGCACCGGTCTCCAGTGACCCAATTCTAAGTGGATGTGACGCTGGATCGTTAATTCTAATAGATGCTTAATTCAAGACATCGCGCACCGCGAGGTGCGCGTGGGCGAGTCGTCGGATATCTGCCCCATTCGGCGGCTCGTTTTTTTATTTCCTCGAGCGGATTCTCGGGTATCGGCCAGATCCGGATCAGCGAATCGTGTCCTGCGGTGGCTAATTGCCGGCCCGATGGGGAAAAAGTCACGGTGCGGATCGTTTCCGGGTGCGCAGCTTGGGACGATAGGGCCTGCAACGTCGTCGCGTCCCAGATTTTCAAGATTCCGTCCCGGCATGCGCTCGCCAACAGCGTTCCGTCCGGGGAGACCGCCAAGGCACTGATGGCTTGCAGGTGTGCGGATATGCACGTTTTTTGCTCGCAGGTGTCGACACTCCACAACCCGAGTTTTCCTTCCGTGTCGGCCACGAACAATGCTCGGTCGTCGAAAGAGAATGCGACGGCCAAGACTCCGACAATCGGTATGCTCGCGACGCGGTCACCCGTTTCCGGATCCCAGATCACCGCGCCTTCCCAACCGCAGGTTGCCAGCCACTTGCCGGAGCGCGACAGTGCGACACACTCGATCGATGACGAATGGGAGACCCAGCTACGCTCGATACGAGCATTCTTCCGATCCCAAAGCCAAATACTTCCTCCCGAACCGGACATGGCCAGTCGTCTGCCATCCGGAGAAATCGCACAACAGAAAAGAGGACTGCCGCACTGGGATAGCTGGGTTCCGTCGGGAGGATTGTTGAACGACCATTCCCTCAGGCTGCCATCTTCACTCACGGAATAGAATCGATCCGATGCCTGGTCCACGGCAATACCTCGCACATGCGATGAATGTCCGGCTGCCGGCGCAGAGCTTTGCCCCGTTTTCAGATTCCAGTGACGCACTGTGAAATCATCGCTGCCGCTTATCAGGCGATTCTCGTCCACGAAGGCGACCGACGTGACGCGAGACTGGTGACCGACGAGTGTCTGGCTCGATTGCAGCATCAGACGGGAAATTCGTCTTGCTTCGATCGCGTCAAGTTCGGCACTTACATCCCATTGTTGCATGCTGCCATGCAGCTGCAGTCCGCTGACGACTTGATCGGGCGGACAAAACATGGCAATCGCCGCGGTGCCGGATGGTGCCCGACGTTGTATCTGTCCCGACTCCCAGTCCCAAAGCTGAAACGAACCATCGAGCCGGGAGCTGGCGAGCAACAGATCGTCGGCATCGAACTGCAACCTGATCACGGGACTGTGTGATTCGTTCAGACTGTTACGGTAATGGCCGCGGTTGGTCCAGGTTCTGATCGATCCATCGGCACCCGCGGAGGCAAGTACCTGTCCGGAGCGGCAATAGGCAAGGGCGGTGATTGCCTCTTGATGTGCCTGCCAGCTGGCCACGCGACTCGATTCGTCGAGGGTCCAGCAGATGATTTTGCCGTCTTCTCCTCCGGACGCGAATGTCTTGCCACTCGGATCGATCGCCAACGCCCGAACCTGATCGGAATGCGCCGTCGGTTGGATCGTGTGCAGCGACATGTCGTCCAGGCGCCAGCAGGCGATCGTTCCCTCACTGTCACCACTAACGATCCATCGGCAATCCGAAGTTGCAGCGATACTGAGGATTTTGGCGCGATGGTGGGGGGCGCCTCGCGGCACTCGCCGCTGAGCAGGTCCCATGCGCGGAGGATCTGGTCGTTGCCGGCTGTAACTACCCACGGTCCTCGTTCGCCGACAAACAGGATCTCGGCCGATCCCTCGGGGACGGTGAACTGGCGGATGACTTTTCCACGGGCGCAGTCCCAGACTGCCAGTTGATCGGACGACAGCAATGCGGCGGCGTACGCACCATCCGCCGATGCAGCCAGGCGCAGGAAGGGCGCGATTTGAGCTGACCGCTCGGAGGAATTGGCGTTCCTCGTGGAATCGGTATCCGGCGCGGAAAACATCAACGAGCCCGCGACAGGCCGAGCCATCTTTGTTGGATCGCCAAAGTAACTTCGTGCGACCCAAGCGGCTGCCAGGCAAATCGCAATGATTGTCGACGCGGCGGCAAGCCGGTTTTTGCGGTTTCCGGCATGAGCGACATGACGGTTCAAGCGGCTATCACGCTGCCGCCGTAGACTAAGCAGCAGGTCATGCAGGTCACCCAGGTGACGGACTTCGGTGTCCGACGCTGGGCGAATCAGGTTTTCGCGCAACAGACGGGCGCACTGTTCGGCGACATCGCGCATGGTCGCGAACCGATCCCCGGGAACCTTCGCCATCATCCGCTGGCAAACGGCCTCGACGGCCGCCGGAATTCCCGGCCGCTGTGCGCACAAGCTGGGGACGGGCGCGAGCTGGTGGGCACGCAACAGTTCTCGATCCGATTTGGCGATGAACGGAGGACTGCCCGTGAGCAATCGAAAAAAAGTACAGCCGAGCGAATAGATATCGGAGCGCGCATCGACCGCACGGATGTCGATCGCCTGCTCCGGGGCCATGTATTCGACGGTCCCGACGAGGTCGGCGGCGTAGGATGCCTGCGTATCGGAGAATCGCGCGGTCGGCGCCAGCCCGCCATGGATCGTGTCGCACGTCTTGGAGGAGTCGCCTTCGACGCAACGTGCCAGGCCCAGATCGAGTACTTTGACCTGGCCATGGGAATTGAGCATCAGGTTGGAGGGCTTGATGTCACGGTGCACCAAGCCCTGCTCGTGTGCGCACTGCAGTCCGAGCGCTGCCTGACGAATGAGCTCGCAGGCGTCAGCCCAGGGTAACGGTCCACACCGATTCGACAAGTGGGACAAGTCAACACCGTCGACCAGTTCCATGACCAGGAAGTGAATGCCGTCGATTTCCCCGGCATCGGTCGAGCGGACAACATGGGGGTGTTCGACCCTGCCGGCGGCCTCGAATTCGGCCAGAAACCGCCGCGGAGACGGACCGTCACTCCGGGAATTTCGCGTCAAGATTTTGATCGCAACTGGCCTTCGCAGTTTGGTATGCGTGGCGCGATAAACTGCGCCCATCGCTCCACCACCAATCCGCTCATGCAGCAGATACTCCCGCAGTTCTTTCCCTGCCGGCCAATCCAGTTCGGGCGGTGGCGGCAATTCCGCCTTCGCTGCGCTTTGCAGCGCGCGGCTCTCCAGTACCTGCAGCGCTGCCAGGGCGGCGAACCGACCGGCTTCTTTTTCCAGCTCGTCGCGACCGGGAAGATTACGCAGTGTTCGCACCAGTTCATCCTGAACCGTGTCGAGTTCTTGCATGATCTTGCGACAGTTCTCACACTTCGCCAGATGCGCATCCAACAGTTCCGCGTCGCGATCGGGCAGCGCCCCCACCAGATAGTCCGAGAATTGGCGACGAGGGGGACAATAGGAAGGAACCATGAATCCGGCTTGGTTACGGGAAACGGAAGTGGGAAATTCAGGCCAGTTCGTTCAGCTCGTCTCGAAGCCGCCGCAACACGCGATATTTTGCCTGCCGCACTGCCCCAGTCGAGATGCCTAATTCGTCTGCCACCAGCGTCGACGACGCACCCTCGACCGTGCATCTCCAGAACGCGCGCCAGGTAGTCTCGCCGAATTCGCCCTGGATCATCTGTAACACGCGATGCATAAATGCCGAGCTTTCCTCCGCGGTTTCGCTCTCAATCGCATCTACCGCCAAGTCCCCATCGGGGGCAATCCTCTCCTGGTGCTCCGGGCCGCCCGGCGCGCGACTCCGGAAGGCGGTGCTGCGAAAAAAGTCGCGCACCTTGTTGGTCGTAATGCTGCGAATCCAGGCGCGAAACCCGGCCCGACCATCCCCATGCTGAAAATCGGCGAAGTTCAGCAGCAGCGATCGGAAAACCTCCTGGACCACATCCGCCGCATCGTGCTCCGGCACGCCCAACTTGCGGCACCATCGGTAGACGAGCGGTCCGTACACACGGTTGACTTTCAGCCAAGCCTCCGGTACCGACGCCCTTGCAGCTTCGAGCAAGCTCGGAGATGTGGAACCTGAACTGCTCAAATTGTTTACCACCTTGCGGGACCGAACCAGCGGAATTTCCATCCAAATCCACCCTGGATGGGACCGTGATTATAGGATTCCCCTTGGGTGAATCCAATACAATCGCCAGAAAAAACCTGGACGAATCGCCGTGTAATCAAGCTGGAAATTGGCCTCTCGATGTCGGCGGCCTCGCGATGTCGGCCCCCGACGCACCCGACCCCTGCTAACGTCCCCAGAACTCATCGGGCCTCTGCACTTGCCGCAATCCACGGATTTCCACGCGCGCGCCGGCCGGCACTCCCAGCATGTTGATCGAGACCAGATCGGGAAACTCGTTGCTTGGATTGCCGAAATAGTTATCCGATCGGAATAGTGGTGGAGCGTGCCAAAAAAGCTGATATCCGATTTCCATCAGGAAGCTGATCAGCGGCGGAGATTTCTGCGGTCGATCGTTCTCCAGGTAAAGCAGCGGCTTGTCTCTCCGCAAGGTCTGAATGCCGCCCTGCAACACCGCCAACTCCATTCCCTCGACATCCGCTTTCAGGAAATCGCAGCGGGGGATCGATAGCGAATCGATCGACAGCAACTCGACTGTCTCCCCGCGTTCGCACGCGCCAAGTTCCAGACCGCCAAAATTGTTGGGGCGATCGTAGGCCAGGCGCGGGACCAGAATCGACCCGCATTCGGCCCCCAGCGCCGCATGGCGACACGCGACGTTGGAGAGGCTATTGAGCGCCACGTTGCCGCAGAGGATTTCAAACAGTGCCCGCTGCGGTTCGAAAGCCAAGACCTTGCCCTGCTCCCCGACCAGTCTTGCCAGCGGCACCGTGTGCGCGCCGATATTCGCTCCGGCCTCAATCACCGTTTGCCCGCCGCGCACGAATTGCCGAAATAATTCGACCTCCCCCTCGGAGAATTCGCCATAGCATTCGAGCGAACGGCCGATATAGGTATCCATTCGATTGCTGATCAGCAAACCATGCCGGGCATTGGTCAGTTGCTGGACAGCCGACGACGCCAGACGGAATTCGTCCGGGCGGCGCTTCCTCACGCGACGGTCGGCTGCCGGCAATTGGTCGGCAACCTGCCGAATCACGTTCGACCAATCCCCGACTTGCGGCTGCCTGAAAATTCTCAGGCTGGGATACCATGGACTGTCGGTCCGATCCAACATCCAGCGCCAATCGGGAACATGGGCCAACAGCAGCCAGGTGGGAATGCCCAGGGCTCCCGCCACATGCGCGATGGCGGAGTCGATCGTGATGATCAGGTCCAGGTGGTGCATGATGGCCGCCGAATCGAGAAATGCTGCGCCCGATTCATCCATGCCAGGAATCGGCTTCACGTCAAATCGCCCTGCATAGCGATCGCGCTGTTCGAGTCCCACTCCTTTCTGCAGGCTGAACCAATGAACGCCGGCCAGCCGCTGAAGTGGCAAGAACTCAGCGAATGGAATGCTGCGCATGCGGTCGGCCTGATGCTGCGGGTTTCCCTGCCAGGCAAGTCCCACACGCATTCCTCCGAATTCCGCGAACTGCGCACGCCAGGCCTCGATGCGATCGGCCTGTGCAAACAGGTACGGCACGGAACTTGGAAAGTGCGCAGCGTCGCATTGCCCCAGTCGCGCAGGAACACTCAGCAACGGACACCATAGGTCGCAGCGGGGAGCAGGGTCCTGGCTGGGTACGAACTGGTCAATACCATTTCCCGATTGGAGAAACGGTATCACCGCGCCGGGACATTGCAGCACGACGCGGCAATCAAAGCGCCGCTTGAGCTCCGCACCGTAGCGGAAGAACTGGATCGTATCTCCCAGTCCTTGTTCACCGACCAGCAGCAGCGTTTTTCCGTCCAGGGGAGAACCATCCCAGACTGGCTGAGGGTGAGCCGGGAAATGACATTCGGGCAGCCGCAGCCTCCATTCGTATTCCGGCCAACCTTCGCGAAAATCACCGCGCATCAGGCCAATCACGCCGATATTCTTATGCGTCTCGGCATCCTCCGGTGACAACCGCAAGGCCTGCCGGTAGCAATCCAATGCCGCATCGATGCGCCCTTCCCAGAGCAGGGTCGTGCCCTTGTTGCGATAGGCGTTAACGTAGTCTGGTTTGAGCCGCAACGCCTGATCGAACGCCGCGACGGCATCCTCCAGACGCCGCAGCTGGCGAAAGCTGTTTCCCAGATTGTTCCAGGCCACCGGAAATCGCGATTGGATTTCCAACGCCTGGCGGTAGGCCTGCACGGCTTCCTCAAAACGCTGTTGGTCATGACAGGCCATTCCCAGGTAGCACCAGGCGTTGGCGTTCTGCGGCGATTCGCGCAAAACCTCGCGATATACCCGTTCCGCTGCCCCGAGATCGCCTGCCTGGTGAGACTTCCATCCTGCGGCAAGTCGCGTTTCGAAATCCACCATGACTTTGATTCCTGATCGACGATCCCGGGATCCGCGCAACTCTATGTAAACGAAAGCCGCTGGCTTGACAATGGAAGTTCTCGAATCGCGGCGACATCCGCGAAGTACATTGACAACGCAGAAATCAACCGACTACAACGTTTTTTGATGACAAATCCCTAAATGATGGCACGGGCCGGCGGCGACATGGCGTGATGCTCGGGGTTATGCCATCGCCTGCTGCTATGGTACGCTCTGTCGAATGGGATCAGAGACGATGCAACTACCAGATACGATTCATCCGAGGATTGCGCGCCGGACATTTCTGGGGAAAACCAGTGGCTGGCTCGGCGCCACCGCGCTGGCCACGTTGTTGGTACCCCCACGTGCGCTGCCAGCCGCGACGCGTTCGGCGACGCACGGCGTCGTCAACCCGTCGCACCATCGACCGCGTGCCAAACGCGTAATATTTCTGTACATGTCCGGAGGTCCCTCGCAGTTTGAAACCTTTGATAATAAGCCGAAACTGGCAGAGCTCTCCGGCGCCCCGATGCCGGCTTCGGTGACCAACGGACAACCGATCGCCCAACTGCAGGGTCAAAAACTCTACTGCCTTGGTCCCCAGTTCCCGTTCCGCAAATATGGTCAATCCGCGCAGGAAATCAGCGAAGTCCTGCCGCAGATCGGATCGATCGCGGACGAAATCTGCATCGTGCGATCGATGGTCACCGATGCGATCAATCATGATCCGGCCCATACTCTGATGAACACCGGGACCACGATTTCCGGTCGACCGAGCATGGGGTCGTGGATCCACTATGGGCTGGGGAGCGAAAACGCTGATCTGCCAGGATTTATTGTGCTGACGTCGCAAGGCGGACGGAATCCCCAACCGATTTCCACGCGACAGTGGCACCACGGTTTTCTGCCGGCGGCCCATCAGGGCATTCAGTTCCATTCCCAAGGCGCCCCGGTCCCGTATCTTGGGAATCCCGCCGGAATCGATTTCCAGCGCCAGCGGGACGTGGTGGAAGCCACCATGCGCTTGAACCACGAAGAACTTCAGATCGTCAATGACCCGGAAATATCGGCCCGAATTGCGCAGCTGGAACTGGCGTTCCGCATGCAATCCAGTGTTCCCGCGCTGCTGGATATCCGCGACGAAACCGAAGCGACGCGGCAGTTGTACGGAGTTCAGTCAATCGATGGGAGCTTTGCGGCAAACTGCCTGCTCGCTCGGAGGATGGCCGAGCGTGGCGTGCGGTTCATTCAGCTCTACCATCGCGGTTGGGACCATCACAACGACATCAAAATGTTCATGGGCAAGTGTGCCGGATTTTGCGATCAAGCGTCCGCGGCATTGATCAAGGATTTGAAGCAGCGCGGGATGCTGGACGAGACGCTGGTGATCTGGGGTGGCGAGTTCGGCCGTACGCCGATGTCCCAATCCGGCAAGGGAGAACAGGTCGGACGCGATCATCACATGCGCGCGTTCTCCATCTGGCTGGCCGGCGGCGGCATTCGCCCCGGAATCACTTACGGTTCCACCGATGAACTGGGCTACCACGCGGTCGAGAACATCGTGCACGTGCACGATCTGCACGCGACGATCCTGCACCTGCTGGGAATCGACCACTTGCGATTGACGGTCCGATTCCAGGGACGGGATTTTCGCCTGACCGACGTCGCCGGTACGGTGGTCTCGCCAATTCTCGCTTGAAACGAGAAGGCTCCCCGCGAGCGAAAATCAGATTTTCGTGGCCCCGTGCGCGCAGGCCCTCGCACAACAGCCATGCCTGTTGTGCGCCGCCATGCCAGCCTCGCTGCGTACGGACGTGGGCGACCGTTATCCCAGGAGTTCGTCCAGCAACTCGTTGTCCTTTTTGCCCAGAACTTTGTCTTTGTTGCTGCCGGTGAGGCAGGCGAAGAACCAATCGCGGTCCTTGCCGCCGTGTAGTTTGTCCTTGTCGCCGTCGTCGAAGACGGTGCGGTCGGAGCCAGAGGCTTGCAGGCGGAAAACGGTTCCGCCCAGAATCGCTCCCGTTCCTGCACGAAGGTTTGTGACGCGGGTCGAGTAGTCATTGGCCGACGACCATTCTCGCAGGATTGCCAGAAGCGCGGCGGCCTGGCCATCGAAGGCCGTGGTTCCACCGATCAATAGATCGTCGCCCCCACCTCCAGACAGGTCATCGGAACCTTCTCCCCCGATCTGTACGCTGCGACCGCCGCCGCCATAGATCTTGTCGTCCCCCGCGCCGGCGTCAACCAGCAGCGGCAAGTCGAAATTTCGGGTGACTTTAAGGTGGTCATCGCCATCGCCGAGGAACACGAGCACTTGTTGCACCTGCAACAGAGGGAAGGTCTCGAAAGGAGCTCCGCTCGGCAGGAAGTCGGCGAGGACTTTGAGCAGGCCATTCCCCTTCATGTTGATCATCACTTTGTCTTTCACTTCCGTTCCCGTCACGTAGAGCACGCCATCGTGGAGGACGACGCCGTTCATGGCCAGGCGGGCCACCAGCGGGTCGTGGTCGCTGGAGCGCTCGTTGGCTGTGTCGGTAAGTGCGGGGAAGTCGATGTTGAGATGCACGAAATCCGCCTGGGCACGGGCCAGCAGCGCGGGACTGACCAAAATATGGTCGAGCACCTGCGAGTTGCCGTCGAAATTGAACGAGTACCGGTCGTTGACCGAGGCCGTATTGATCAGGCTGGTCAGTGCTCCGCCGTCTGTCAGCACCTCCAGCGGCGGCGAAAACTCGAAGTCGTTCAAATCGCCGAGCACGATGATCTTGTCGTCGGCATTCACGTTTAACAGTCCATCGACATAGGCGCGGACCACTTCCGCCTGGGCGATTCGTGCCGGCTCGCTGGCAAGCACGGGGGGCTGCACCGAACCGAACAGGGGCGTGTCGCCCGATTTGGAGCTGAAGTGGTTGTTGACCATGGTCACCTGCTGGCCGTTGTAGAGGAATTTGGCGACCAGCGGCTTGCGGCTGTTGAGGAAGGCGGGATTCGTCGGGTCGATCTGGGCGAGGCTCCCTGCGACGTATTGAACCCGGGCCGGGTTGAACAGGAAGCCCGGCCGGATATTCGCGCCTGGCTCGCCGCCGTCCATGTTGTTTTCTGGGGCGATGTCGAGATAGACATACAGCGGCCCGCCGGCGAGCACGATGGCGTCGATCAGTTTCGCGGCGGTGAGGCTGGCGTCGGTCACGCCGTCGTTAATCGAGCCATTGTTATCCTGCACCTCCTGGAGTGCCACGATATCGGGCATGCCCAGTCCCGTGACGATGTCGCGGGCCACGGCAGCGAACTTGAACGACGAATCATTCCCGTCGAGGTTTTCGACATTGAACGTCGCCACCGCAAGGTGCGTGGCGCTGCCTGTCAGCGTCGTCGACTCCTTGAGGATTCCGCCGGGCATCGCGACTGACAAGGGCTGCGTGTTGAGCAGTTTGAAGTTGCCAAACGAATAGTCCATCACGCCGATCACGGTATTCAGCCGATCACCAACAGTCACATCGGGTTCCGCCGCGATGAGCAGGTCGTCGATAATGATCCGCTCGGGGTTGAAGTCAGTTGGCGTGATGTAGATTCCCCCATTGGCTGTCCGCGGCCCGGCGCCGACGCCGGCGTCGGCCAGGACGGCGATCTCGCCGAAGCGGGCGTTGGAGCTGACGGCCACCGCGTCGTTGACCTGCACGAGCATTCCTTCCAGGCTCTCGAAGAAATCGATGCCGTCAGTCATCGGGTCGAACGAAGCCAGTCCATCGTCGTCGATGACCTGGGTGGGGGGAACACGACCGCCGAGGCCAACGACCGTTGCGGCCGGCAGGGTGTTGCCCGTGCTGAGGATCGCGATGAGCGGATCGACCAGTTCGGTGATCGACAGGGCGTTGGCGAAGCCAAATTCCTTGACGTTCGCATCGACCCGTACGGACGCGCCGACCACGATCGCCGCGGTCGGTGCGGAACTGGTGAAGACAAAAACGCCTTCGGACGTGGCCAGATCGGCGTCGGCGGGCGTGGGGGTCTGAATCCAGAAGCCATTGGTCGAGCGGGCGGTGACGATGCCCGTGGTCTGCACCGGGTCGTTCGTATAGGGAGAATGGTGTCCGGCTCCCTGGATTTGCGGGATGGTCAGCGCGAAAGGCACGACCGCAACGTTGGCGGCGCCGGGCGTGTTGTAGGCCTCGCCGAGTCGCGGCGTGCCGACGAAGGCGGGCGAGAGCCCCGCCCCGTCGAAGTCGTTGCGGAGCCAGTTGGCGGCCACGTTCGAGTCGTTGCCGTTGGGAATTCGCGAGGCGCCTCCTACCGCAAATGTGCCGCCTCCAAAGGTATTCCCCAGCACCGTCGGTGAATGCGTGCGGTCATTGCTGCTGTTGCCGTCGTTGACCGCAATGCCGTCGATCACCGTCTCCCATGGCGCGACATCGAGGATGCCGTCGTTGTTGGTGTCCAGATCGTCGCCCAGGGCACCCGTGAAGTTCTTCACGAGCAGCACCGTTTGCGTGCCGTTCTCAAACAGATCCTGCTGGAAACCGGTCGTCCAATAGCCTCCCGCATCGGCAGTAGTGAGCGGAATAAACACGTCGATCTCGCCCACCCCCTTGCCACTGGTGGCGGTGTCCCCTTCGATCACCACCAGCGTGTACGCCGACAGGCTGGCATAAGGCGAGGCGAAGACTTCGATGAATTCGTTGGTGTCCGTGCCTGTGTGGTTGAAGACGAACTCGTTGATGACGGGAGCGGTGGTGACCTCGTAAATGGTGACCGTACCCGAAACCTCGTTCGAGAGGACGACGAGCGGCTTGCCCTGGGGACTGTTTGCCGCGGCGATGAACAGCACGCCTTCCGGGGCCACGTCGTCGCCTGCCGCGCTTAAGTTCTGGTCGTTCTTGAACACATATTGCACGAACACCGGTTCGCGGGGGTTGGTGACGTCATAGACCATCACGCCGCCGGCGGCCCGTTCCAAACCGACGAAAGCATACGTGCGGCCGTTCACGACGCCGGTCGTCACCCCTTCGGGCTCCGGACCTTTGTCGTCACTGCGCAGATCGACGTCGCTGCTGATGCCGTTGTTGGCATTGAACATCGCAGGCGTTTGTGCAAACGTGATCCGCTCGAGCTCGGAGCCGCTGTCGAAGACGCGGTTGCCGGCGGAATCCCAAATGCTGAACGAGCGGGCACCCAGTGAAAGCAGGCGGTCGATTTTGCCGTCCAGATTGCTGTCGCTGTCGCCCGGCGCGGTGAGTACGTTGAGCCGCCCGAGGTTGTCCTCGTTCCGCAGGAAAGTGACCATCGCGCTATCAAACACTGCCGGGTCGAAGGGGGTAGCAATGCTCCCGACGCGGGTCACGTCGGTGTCGGCCGTATCGGCCGCGTTGGCACGAGCGTCCCCCTCATTGGCAGTCACATAGTACGTCTGCCCGCCGACCGAGAACGAAGCAATCCCGTCGGGCATATAAACCCCCTTCACCGGCCAGTTCTTCAAGTTGCCGGGGATGCGAAGGCTGCTGCTGCCGGTTCCCTTACCGTCGCGATCGCTGGCGTCGAACTCGTTGCCGATCAGGCTGTAGTCCTTCAGCCCCAGCGGTTGGATGGATGCGAACGTGTTCGTCGTCAGATCGAGCACGCCCAACGCGTTGTTTTCCTGGAGCGTCACGCGTGCCTGGTCAGGATTCAGCGGATCGATGGCGATATACTCCGGTTCGAGATCCATCGCGACGGTGACGCCAGGATTCGTCAGCAAGCGGACGCCGGCCGTTCGCAGCGCGTCTTTCTGGCTGTTGAAGGCCGCGAATCCGGCGGTCGCCACGGACGAGCTATTGAGACTCCCCCCCGCAATGTTTGACGTATCGAGCGTAATGATCGACACGCTCCCTTCGGGATTATTGGCCGTGGGGCTCGCGTTATCAGCCGCTTCGCCTTCATTCGCGACGAGCACCTTTTGACCGTTCGGCGTGAACGTAATCATGTCGGGACCAGCGCCGACCGGCACACTTCCCAGTATCGTGCCGACGGCATCCAGGAAAACCACCTGGCCCGGATTGATCTTGGGGGTCGCGATCAGTGTGGCCGCAACGATCCCATTCTTGACATCAACGCTGCTGATCTCGCGCCCGTAAGCGGAGAGGTTGATATTCGCGACCGTTGTCGGCGCGGATGGATTCGCGATGCTGACGATCTGGACGGAGGGCAGGCCATCATTTCGCGTGACGAAGAGCCGCTGGCTGCCTGCGTCGTAGGCCGTGATTTCAGCGCCGTTGGAGGCGGAAGTGGTGCTGATGAGGGCCAGTGAGATCGCATCGTTCGGCGGAATGTACTGACGGACGCGTTGATCGTAGCGGTAAGGGGTCTCGGCCTGGCCGAAGGGAGTCACGCTGAAATTGGCTCGCAAGTAGGCCGCCAGGGCGTCTTGCTCGGAACCGCTCGTGGCAAACGTGCTGGCGAGCCCTGCCGGCCGCGTGAGCGTTGTCAGGTTCACCCGATTGGGAGTTGCCAGCGAGGCGAAGGGGTAGCCGTCACCTCCGTTGGCGAGAAAATCGAGCGTGACCATGCGGAACTGGACTAGCGGCGCGACGACAATGCCGTTCTGCACCACGTTGACCTGGGCACCTGAGACATCGGTGGCAACGAGCTTACGAAGCCGGTCGCCGGCGGGTTTGGTGAGGTCCACCTCCACCGACATGCCGCTGATCTGCGGAAAGCGACCCTGGGTCTGTCCCGGGCCGCTCAGCGCGAAGCCCGACTCGAGCAACCGGGCCAGTTCCGCGCCGCTTGTCGAGACCAGGCTCAAAGAGTTGTTGAAGCGGAGCGCGTTCTCGATGTCGAGTTGCGAGATGTCGCCCGACTGCTTTCCGGCCGCGGGGTTGGCGGCTGGCGGCAGCAGGCTGCCGTTCGGCGCGGCGGAGCCGATCGAATCGCGGATGCCGCCGCCGTTTTTCAGCGAGATGAATCCGGTCGTTGTCGGCTCGAATTGCCGGGCGGCGAAGATGTTCGCATCGGCGGTCAGGTTGCCGAGATTTGTCTCCTGGGTGCGGACAATGGCCCGGCGGCCCTCCAAGTACACGCTCGTCTTGCCCAACAGATTTCCATCTTTGGCGGCAATCACCGCTGCGACCGCGTCGGTCACTTGCTTGACGCCGGTCGCTTTGGCGGAGGCAGCGATTGCAGTGGGGACATCGATCGCGCCCGTCACATCGATCACCCCCTGATCGTCGCCCGCGTAGGCGCCGGTGTTCGCCGGATTCATGTAGACTCCCGGCGAGAATTGCTCCAGCACGCCATTGGCGTCGAAGCTGACGACCATCCGGCCGACGTAGCGGTAGTTGCCGTCGGTGCTCACAATCAGAATCGGCGTACCCTCCGTGCTGGTGGCCACAGCTGCCGGTACGCTGACATCGCCGGGCCGCAATCGGTCGCCGGCATCGGCGGTGATGGTGTTCGAACCGGCGGCAATGATGATGTCGACGCCGCGTAGCAAGGGGGCCAGCGTGACTTCGTTCTGGAATTGCTGCAGGTGCGAGAGCAGGATGATCTTGTTAAGGCCGGGATGCTGGGCCCGCAAGGCATCTACGGAATTGTTCACCACGGTGGAGAGCGCCGCAAAGTCGTACTGCCCGCTGGCCGGCGTAACCACCACGTTCGGCCCAGGCGACGAGATCGTGATGATTTCAGGCGTGGTCAGGCCGATGATGCCGATTTTTTCGCTCCCTTCGGTGATGACCGTCGTGGGAGCGATGCGCCCCTTGATCGTGCTGGCCTCCCGGCCGCCGGATTGCACCGTGGCCCGGAGCGACTGGTCGGCCCCGCTCGGGAAGTTCGCAATGGAGAAGTTCAGGTCCGGTTCAGGGACAAAATTGACGTTCGCGCTGAGGTACGGGAATTGCCCCCCTTTCCAGGTCAGGACTTGAGAGCTGTTGTAGGTCGGAAAGAACGCGTTGCCCAGTTCGCGGGCACCCGCATCGAACTCGTGATTGCCGATCGCCGAAGCTTCGACGCCGATGCGGCTGAGAATCTCGATGTCCGCCCGGCCGATGGAGGCGGAACCGAGCACGGAGTTCAATGAGGAATCGCCGCCAGCGTTAAAAAACGGACCGGGCAGGAAATTGTCGCCTCCCGAGAGGATGAGCGTGTTGGCGTACATGTCGTCGAATGCGTCAACAATCGCGGCGAATCGTGGCGCATCGGCGATCGCCGCCAAACCCGCCTCCATGTCGGATGCGTGCAGTATTTGCAGGTCATACGCCATCAGCCGGCGGTCTTCTAAAGACTCCAGGAAGAGCCTGCGGCGGCTCAAGCTGGACTGGAGAATGCGACGTGACCGGGAACGCGGAGAGATCGAGTTCATTGATTGAATCCTTGTGTTGTAGAATCACCCGGCGGCGCCGCATCGCACCGCACCGCCATGTCGAATTAAGGCGGAAACATACCACCCGCAAGTTAAGAGATGGTTTGCGCTGCGTGAATCTGTAGAAAACGTCGGTCGAAGGAGCCCCATGGTTACGCTGACCAATTCGATGAACTCGCGGCGCGTTTCATCCATCGCGCTGGCCGCTTCGTCCGCATTGGCCAGGAAGTCGGGTTCGCCGCAGGATTCGAGAATGCCGCCGACGATGTTGCTCCAGCCCTTCTACTTGAACCGCGTGTTGACGTTGGCCAAAGTGGCGCTGTCCAACTAGCCTCCTTCTTTGTGACAGGTATGAAACAACAGACGCCTGTCGTTGATATACAGGGGAACAGTATGGCCGGCACACGGAATTTTGAGAGCCACTTCGAGAATTCCGTTCGCAAGCGGGCGTCGCCGGCCGCGGACGGCACTGGTACGAAGGACTGCTGATTTACACGTCGAGTACAATCGTCCGAAGACAACGCCTTCGCCGACTAATGGAGACAACGACGTGAGTATTCACGATTACGCAACGCACGGTGACTGCGACCGTCTTCGCGGCGAGCTTCAGAAGGGCGTTCCAGTCGATGCACGAGACGAGCAAGACCGGACGCCGCTGGCGTGTGCAGCGTGCAGCCCCGAAGCCGACGAAGAGATGCTAAGGCTTCTGATTGCCTCGGGGGCCGATGTCAATGCCGAGGTTGAAGAATCGAAGCACACGCCGTTCAGTTTGGCGGCATGTTCAGGCAGCCTCAGCAAGACCAAGTACCTCGCGGACGCCGGTGCAAATGCCAATTTCGCTGCGCCCCACGGGTATACGCCTTTGATTCACGTCATTTATGCCCTGCACAGCAACGAGAATCTCGTCCGAGTTGTCGATCTCCTGGCGAGGAACGGAGCGACACTGGACTGCGAAACGGACTATGGTGAATCACCTCTGAGCGTGGCGTTGAGGCTTGATCGATTTGACGCCGTGAGTTACTTGCTCGATGCAGGGGCCGACCCATCGCCGCTGCATTGGTCAGCGATGCACAAGGCGATTGCCTTGGGAACATGCGAGGACGTGCAGCGGCTCGTTCATGGAAGGCAAGGTCTCGATGCCCGAGACAGATTCGACCGAACGCCTTGGCTATTGGCAGCGTGCGTCGGAGATCTGAGCAAGGCCAAACTGCTGCAATCTTTGGGGGAAGATCTGAACGGGCGAGACCGGATGGGGGACACCGCCCTGACGATCTGTTCGGCCAAGGGCAATACGAACATGGTCCGCTGGCTGGTGGAGCATGGAGCAGACATCGAAGCGGTGAACGATTTTGGACATTCGGCGTTGATGCTTGCCGCTCAAGCCGGGGGGGCCGACTGTGTGAGGTTCTTGTTGGAGTCCGGTGCGGTCGCCAACGGGACCAGCCAATGCGATGAGACCGCCATATCGCTCGCTGCCAACGAGGCGGTCGCTCGGTTGCTCATCGAGGCAGGTGCAGACTTTGGAGACATCGGCACGGAATTGAAGCGAATGATCATAGGGCTTACGGATGGTGCCGCCCTCAGAAGCCACCAGTCCGAGTATTTGGCAGGAAGGGACCGCCGTTTTGGCAAGTCGAATCCTGAAGTGATGAATGTTCCCTTCTGGAGCGACATGGTACGGGCCGGGGTTTCTGCTTATCAGGCAAGAAGCCAGTTTAACGACACAGATCGCCTTACAAAGCCAGTGTGGTGCTTCAGTCGATTCGGCATGTCCTTCACGGAACTGCCGGATGGCCGATTCGTGCAAATCGGCGGAGAGCACGAGGACTCCTACGACCCCGACTTCTGCATCTACAACGATGTCGTCATCCACGACCGTTCGGGGCGTTTCGAGATCATGGGCTACCCCGAGCATGTTTTTCCTCCAACCGATTTCCATTCCGCCACGTTTGTCGATGGCTGCATTTACATCATCGGAAGGCTGGGCTACCACGGCACAAGAGCGTTTGGGAGCACGCCGGTTTTTCGGTTGAACTGTCTCACTTGGAAGATCGAACCGATCAAAACCCGTGGCAATAATCCGGGATGGATCTTCAAGCACAAGGCGTGGAGCGACAGTGTGAGCAATCTGTTCATTTCCGGGGGCACCATTTGCCGTGAGCTCAATGGGAATGAACAGAACGATGAGAACGAGGCTCGATTTCGTCTGGACTTGAATGACATGCAGTGGACCCGCCTGTGAGCACATTGGCATTGCTTTTGCGGCGATGCTTTGTAGCTGGCAAGACCCCCCGCACGACCGTATCGACAAGGTCCTTCGGTCGAGAGTAATTCGCCGTGAATGCAACCAACGACTCTTCGAACCCAACTTCCCATCGGACTCGTCGCCGCTGGTTTTCGTTTAGTCTGCGGACGCTGTTGGCTCTGACGACGTTGGCCGCGGGGCCAAGCATCTGGCTCGGATATCGGATTCAATCCGGGAGGGAACAGCGGCACGCGGTACTAGCCGTTCAGAACTGTGGTGGCCGCATCGAATTTGATTCGCCTAAATCGTTCTTGCAACGGAACTCATTTCTGCGCGGCATTGTGGGCGACGATGGTTTGTTGGACGTGATTGCAGTCGAGTTTCGTGATCAACGAATCAAACCGACCGATCGTGATCTTTCGAACTTGGCTCGGTTTCCGGTGCTTTCCCGACTCGCCATAGTGGATGCTCCCATAACGGATGCCGGGTTGGCCCACGTAATCGGATTGACCCGTCTCGAAGAATTGGAACTCGCTTCTACGCAAATCACAGACAGCGGTATTCGGCACCTCCAAGGATTGACCCAACTGTATCGCCTTGAGCTTCGAGATAACCAGATTTCCAATGCTGGTCTGGAGCACTTATGTCCTCTGCAAAACCTCTCGGATCTGGATCTGGGATATACCAAAGTCACCGATGGGGGCTTGGGCACATTGCGCGAATTGACGCAACTCGCTCGGCTCAACTTGACGGGGACACGAGTTACCGACGATGGAATCGAGCAATTGAAGGACCTGAGGTCACTCACATTTCTAGGGCTCGACGAGACGGCGGTCGTTGGAACGACGCTCGGCAAATTGAGCCAATTGCAAGGAATCCAGACGGCCTCATGTCGCACTCCAATACCGTCGGGCCAAATTGTACCCGACGGTATTCGTCTGGACGGTGCCGCCGGAGCCACCGACGAGACGCTGGCACAGCTGGCGCGATTTAGGCAACTAAGAGCGCTGGACATTGTCAGTGAAAGGATTACAGACGACGGGCTGTCAGCGATTCGCGAGATGGCGCAACTCGAAAGGCTCGGTCTCGGCGGCAAGCAACTCACGGACAATGGAATGTCCCATCTCCGGGGCTTGCGAAACCTGACTCAGCTCGACCTGCGCGGCACAAATATCTCAGATGTAGGACTATTGCCCCTACGTGAACTGAGAGAGCTGAAGTATTTCATGTTCGACAGCTCGCAAATCACCGATGCGGGCCTGGCCGATCTCCAAGCAGTTCTACCGATGCTCGACATTTCACGCCAACCGCCACGCACTATGATCTTGAATTGGGGCGAAGCTGAATTGAAATCTCAGTCGAAAGGCCCTTTTCCCGCCAAGGACGATCCACGAGATGCGCCGACGAAATCAATTCTGAATCGGAACGATCCGTTTCAGTGAATTAGAAGAAGAGGCACGATCACATCTGTTGCGGGCGGAATACGAGTCTTGTTTCTCCCCAATCGCTATTTCAAGGCGACGAACCGTACGCAAACCGGATTGGGAACGTGGATGCTCGTTTCGGTCGGTATCAACTCACCGGTTTTCGCATCGATGCGAAATACGATCAGATTGCCACCCGATTGGTTCGCCACCAGCATGTACTGGCCTGTCGGCTCAATGGCGAAGTTGCGCGGCGTCTTGATGCCGCGACTCTGATGGCCCACCGCGGCCAGTTCCCGCGACTTGGGATCAATAGAAAAAATCGCAATCGAGTTATACGGGTCGCGGTTGGAGACGTAGACAAATCGCCCGGACGGGTGCACGACGGTCTCGGCGGTACTGCCTCCGTTGCGTGTCGCATCTTTGGGTAGCGTCGAGAGCACTTGTTTGCGGGTCAAGGAGCCCTTTGCCGCATCGTAGTCGCAGGCGATGATCGTCAAGTCGGTTTCGCCGTTGATGTAGGCGCTTTTGCCATCGGGGTGCCAGGCGAAGTGTCGCGGGCCGGCGCCTTGAGGTGTGTCGAAGGCTCCGTGCCGCGTCAGTGTGCCGCGGGAGGCGTCGAAAGCGTAGATCACCACCTGGTCCAATCCCAGATCGCAACAGAAGGCAAACTTGTTGGCTTTGTCCAGATGAATTGCGTGACCATGTTTGCGCTTGCCCTCATGCTGCTGAAATGACGTCGCCTTACCCAGGCTCCCGTCCGCCTCGATCGGCAGACAGATGCAGCTTCCACCCGAGTAGTTAGCGGCCAGCACGAATTTCCCCGTAGGATCGACGACCAGATGGCACGGCGCGCCGCCCTGCGATGGCTGCGCGTTCAGTACTGTCAGCTTGCCGGAGGTGGCATCGATCGACAGCGCACTGATCGTTGCGGCGCCTTCGTTCACCGCATAAACAAACTTGCCATTTGGATGAAATGCCAGGAACGACGGGTCGTTGGTTTCGGCGGCCAGTGTCGGTGGCGTCAACGAGCCGTTTCGCAGATTGAATTCGCACTGGTAGATCCCCTTGCTCTCGCCGCTGCTATAAGTGCCCAGGTAAACCCGATACTTCTCCTGGGCGAACGTCGCCGCGGCATTCAGGAGCGAAACAGTAAACAGCATGGTCAACAGTCCGGCGTGCAGACGGGCGGGTATCCTGTTTGGAATCAAGCTGGGCGGCATTCTGAGCGTCATTGAGGAGGTCTCCGATTCGATCACGGTGCCTTGGGGAACCAGTTGCGGTTCCTGATTGTCGCCGCGACGGCCCGCCCGTCAAGGGTCGATTCGCGCCGGTTCCCCAAAACGATCGGCAAGACTGCGCAGATAGCTCTCGATCGAACCGGCCGGGTTCATGAACAGTTTGGCAATGGCGCGAAAGAGTGGGTTCTTTACTTCGCCCTGTTCGGTGATCCGCACGACGCAATCGCTTTCGGCGGTGGAAAGCACGTAGGTCCAACTGCCGGAAAACGGCAACTGCGGATCGGCAATGCGGGTGACGAGCCTCTGATGCTCGATCTGTTCGGCGATCTCCAGAGGTAAGCGGCCATTCTTACCGATCTCGACCCATACCGGGTGGCCCGACTGATCCGGCAACCGTTCCATTTTGCGAACATCCTTGCGCCACGTCGGCCACGATGCGAAATCGGTGATCACCGACCAGACTTCTGCGGGCGACCGGGCCACGCGCAGGGCGCGCGACGCGGAATGCTGCCGAGGTTGCAAGGCACCGAAAATCGTCAGCGCCACAGGCAGACCAATGACGACCACAAGACCAATTCCGATCCAGATCATCGTTCAATCCTCCTTCGCTCCTGGAGCCCCCTGGCAGGAGCCGGATGCCGTTTCCCAAGATAGACTGCAGCGTTGGTATTTTCCAGATTGGAGTTCCTCCTGTTTCGGGGACGATTGCCACGCGCGGGGCGATTCCGTATGGTGGTTTGCTAAGGAGGCCGGAATGTACTCGATCCTGGGACCGCGCGGACGACTTTGCGATCAGAACTCGCGACGCGAACTGCTGACGATCGGCGGCTCCACGCTGCTCGGGCTCGGCTTATCCGACCTGTTGCGGATGGAGGCGAGCGGTGAGCCGTCGCGTGGCGAGGCGGCGGCTGGCTTCGGACGAGCCGACTCGGTCGTTCTGGTCTATTTGCAAGGTTCCCCTAGCCATATCGACCTATGGGACCCGAAACCCGATGCGCCGCTGGAGATTCGCGGCGAGTTCAAACCGATCGCGACCAACACGCCCGGCCTGTTCCTGGGCGAGGTCCTGCCGAAGCTGGCGCGGCAATCGCAGCATTTCACGGTCGTGCGTTCGATTGGAGTCGATCCGAAGGGACTGCGCAACCATGGCGCGGCGATCTACATGCTCCTGACCGGTCATGATCCGACGAATTTCTCGCCGACGGGATTGGCCCAGCCGCCGTCGCGCAACGATCTCCCTTCCCTCGGCGCGAACATCGCCAGCTATCGGCCTGCCGAACGGGGCAGTTTCAGCAATGTGGCGCTATGCGGTCCGGTGTTGGAAGGCAAGGAGAGCGGTGTGGGGCAATCGGCGGGGCTGCTTGGCCCGGCCTTCGATCCGTACCGCGTTTACGACGATCCGACTCGGCCAATCCAGCTCACCGGATTTTCGTTGCCCGCCGACATGCCGCTCGACCGACTCGCCTCGCGCGTCGATTTGCGACGGCGGCTCGACGAGTCGTTCGCCGAATTGCGGCAGCGTCACACTTCGTTTGACGCACACTATGACCGCGCGCTGGCGTTGGTACAGTCGTCGCGAGCGATCGATGCATTTCGCCTGGAGGCCGAAGAACCGGTGCTGCGAGAACGGTACGGCATGACGAAATTCGGTCAGAGTTTGCTGCTGGCGAGGCGATTGATCGAAGCCGGCACGCGTTTTGTCCAGGTCACCTGGCCCGCCCGATCGGACGACGAACCGGTGCCTGGTCCGGACGGGTCTTGGGACACGCACCGCAATAATTTCCCGATGCTGCGCGAGCACCGTTGCCCGGTTTTCGATCATGCGCTGTCGGGCTTCCTCGAGGACATGGCCGCGCGCGGGTTATTGCAACGTACGCTGGTCGTGGCCGTGGGCGAATTTGGCCGCTCGCCAAAAATTGGAGCGCCGACCACCGACAATGTCGGACCCGGCGGGCGGGATCACTGGCCCGAGTGTTACAGTTTTCTGATCGCTGGCGGCGGCACCCAGCCGGGCCGGGTCTACGGGCAATCGGATCGCCATGGCGGCTGGCCGAAGCTTGACCCTGTCCATCCCTACGATCTGGTTGCCACGGTTTATCACAGTTTGGGAATCGATCCACGCACGGAATATTACGACACGCTGCGACGTCCCCGACAGCTCGTGCAGCGAGGCAAGCCGCTGCTGGGACTTTTCTAGATAAAATCGGCTTACCAGGTGCCGAGAGAATGACCGTTGGGGACTCACGATGCGACTGCTGCTGGAGTATGCCTCCGATTCCGCTTCGATCGCAACGATCTGGCTGTCGGTCGATCAATCGGTCACGGTCGGGCGTACCGCCAAGGCCGACTACGTCATTGCCGGCGACGCGCAGATGTCGTCGCTCCATTTTCGCGTCGAATGCGGGCAATCAGGCTGCCGCGTCCGCGACCTTTCGAGCACCAACGGCACCTTCCTGAATGGGCAGAAAGTGGTCGATGCCGTGATCCACGACGGTGATTGTCTGCTGGCCGGATCGACGCGGTTCTCGGTAAGGATCGAGTCGCCTCGACTGCCGGAGTCAGCCGATTCGCCGCGCGCTCTCGAGCGGATCAGCATCCCGTCGGATCCACGCGATCGACATGCTGCGTCGGATGCGGCAACGGTGTTGGTCAATCCGGTGAAGATGCTCTGCATGGAAAAGTCCGGCGGTTTGACGCCGCAGAGTTACTGGTTGGCTCCCGGGCAGGTGCTCGCGGTTGGTCGCGACGCCACCAACGATCTTGCCATCCCCAACGATACGACTCTTTCCCGGCGCCACTTTCAGGTGAGTTGCGCCGGGGACGAGTGCCGGGTACGTGACTTGGGCAGCTCGACCGGTACGTTGCTCAACGGGCGAGCGGTGCAGGATGCGATGCTTCGGAATGGGGATCGGATTCGGGCCGGGATCACGGAGTTCCTGATTACGATCCGCAGGGACCAAACGGCGACCGCGGCCGGTGGGCCGTCGCCCGGTTGCCGGGCCGCGGAGTGTGTATCGGGGCTGAACTGTTTTCAGCCGCTCGCGCCCCAACCATCCTGGTGGGATCTGACGCAACTTGTCCGAGCATCGCATCCGGCCTGCGCGGTTGTGCACTGTGTTGCGGGAGCATCTGTCCGACCATTCCAGCCGGTGATGCTGCTCGATTGGCTGCCGCCCATGGTGGCGGCAAAGATGTCGCCCTGGGTGCTTCCCGCGGACGAGTTGGCGTCTTTCCAGCCATCGCTCGATGCGGCGTGGGGCCGTGATGCCGTCTGCGTCGTATTTTCCCGATTACCACAGCAGCAGCTACTGGCGCTGCTCCGGCGACTGGCACGCGGTCAATCGCGCGCCACTATGGTTCCGTCGCCTCCGCAGATGCTCACCGATTTCCGGCCCAGCGCGCTGGCGCGTGTGCTCACGAGCGGACCGGTCGACTATCTATCGGCCGCTCTCGACGGCGTCGATGCGTTCTTGATCGAAGCGTCAACGCCTGCTGGCTGGCAAATCCTGGCGCCGCCGCAATTCGCGGATACGTTGGAACGGCTTGGATTTGCCGTCGCGTCGTCCGCGGAATCGACGACCTAATCCGGCTGAAGGCGAAAAAGTAGACACCCGAGCCGGTCGGTCATTCCAAGGCCTCTCGAAGCGCCCGTTCCCATGCGTTCAGATCGGTCGGCGTAGCTGTGAGCATGGCGATCGTCTTTCCGTCGCGATCCTGAACATAAATGGCGGTCTGGGAATCGTTCCGCGTGGCGTAGATTGCGGAATGGCTTTCATTCAGTGTCAAAATCCAGGCCACGTGACGACCATCGATCCAGCCGTGGCCGGCCATTTCGTCGACGGCACGTGCGTCGTGGGCGGCAGACTGGGGCGACCGGTTGCCGTTCCCGTCAGCATAAGTCGGGATCCCACGTCCGTCGATCAGCGGCGTCAGCCGCTGGACCAGGATCTCGAGCATCTCCGCGCCGAGTTCCTTGTCCAATCCAGCGCTGCGCAACATGACTTGGGACCATTGCTGGGCGTCGGGAATGATCACGATCGCGTCCTGTCCGCACGGCAGTATTATGGGATTCACCATGGAGGCGGTACCTCGACACCATCTTTATAGAATTTTGTATTGTTGCCGTTGAACCCATTGGATCCCCAGTTATCGCGAAGGTGGCGAAGCTCACCTGCCGTTACTTTTCCACCGTGGGGGCCTTTGCCGGCAATCGCGTTGGGCAAGTCGTCCATGTGGGTAAGATCGAAGTGGATTTTGTTTCCAGCCGCAACAGTACTGTTCATGGTTTGCTTTGAGAATCCCAGCCAGTCGCCGCCGGGGGGATAAGGAAAATCGGTAAGCAGTTGGCCCCCCGCCTTTTGTTGCAGGGCTCGCAACTGGCCGCGCGCCGACGGCCCGTAGACCAGATCGTTGGGGCCGAATTGCAATCCGCCGCCGGCGGGCGCGGGAGTCGGCGCTTCGCCTTTGGCACCGGGCGGTTTTGCTCCCTGCTGTCCGCCGTGCGACAGGCCGATCAGATCGACGTCTCGCAACGGATTGGTTGCATAGCCATACAGGTTGATCCCGCCCGCGATGCCCGTAGGATCCGAGGCCAGATAACGGCCCAGCTCCGGGTCGTAATAGCGGTGGCGGTTGTAATGCAGTCCCGTTTCCGGATCAAAGAAATGCCCCGGGAACCGCAACGCAAGCGAGATCGAGTTTTCTAAGTCCAGTTGCAACCTGCCGAACGGCTCCACTTCGGCGCGCCAGACCGCCTCGCCCCGGTTATTCTCCACGCGGAGCGGAACACCAATCTGATTCGTAAACAGGAAATAGGCTCGCCCCGAGGATGGTTCGTCATTGATCCCGGCATAGTCGACGAACATGAATGGCACCAGCGCATTCTCGTCGGCGTAAATGTAGATCCGCAGCGATTCCTCAGAGAGTTCCGCCGCGAGGCGATCGCCGTCCCAATAATATTCTGTCGTCTTTCCTTGCCAGGACTTCGCAGTCCGGCGTCCCTGCGGATCGTACGCGGCGCGCCACGGCTGGCCGCCAACGTCGCACTCGATGAGCTGATCGAGCGCATTGTAGCGGAACCCGAGATTTCGGCTCCGACCTCGGCGACGCGTTACATGATCGCGGTCGTTATATTCGAACGAGTCGCCGTTCGCCGCAATCAAGCGGTTGCCTCGCACCAGGACACCTTCCAACCCAGGCTGGGCCAGCAGGTTTCCGGCCAGGTCCCACACCCATGCCTGCCGTCGGTTATCGGTCGAGCGCATCGCGATCAGGCGATGGGCCGCATCGTACTCGTACTGCGTTTCGCCCCACTGGGAGTCGACGACTTTACGCAGCTCTCCGGCGGCCGAGTGATGGTAAACGCGACGCCAATCTGTGCCGTCGACCTGCCGTTGCCATATGGCCTTTCGAATTGTCCGTCCGGCATGATCGTACTGGCAGGCTTCGGAAGTGCCGTTGCTTAATCGCTTGACCAGCAACCCGCCGCGCGGGCTCAGCTCGATCTGCTGCACGCCGCCGGTGGGGTCGATGATTTCCAGGAGCCGCGCATTGATCCAACGATATTCCGCGACGAATCGTCCGAACCAGGTTGTCCGCGCCAGGCGCCGGCGGTCGAATTGATGCTCGACGCCTTTCCCGTTTCGGAGATCGGCTGTCTGTCGGCCGAGTTGATCGACCGGCGTGCGCGTCACGGATTTGCCGCCGGCCCAACTGGCGGCGACGATCCGTCCAGCCCGATCGCGCTGGAAGAGGTGCCCTTCTCCGTCCTCGAGTTGCCGCTCGACATCGACATTCCCTGGCCCCGGCTTCCATCGCACCAGCCAGCGGCCCTGACCGTCGGATTTTGTCGTCAGGTTCCCCGCTTCGTCGTATTCATATTGTTCGCGGACTTTCCCGTGGCGGCGCACAGCGACGATCTGGTCAAGCCGGTTGTAGACATACTCACTGATCGTCCCGCCCGCATCGGTGATCCGCGTCGGATACTCGCGCAGAGTGTACTCGTAGCGTGTATGGGCACCGTTAGCGTCGATCATCTCCGTGGGCAATCGCCACGACGAGTACCGCAGCATGGTGCGTACTCCATCACGGTCCTCGGTCTGCAGCAGATGCCCCTGTTCGTCGTATGTCAGTTTCTGGCCAACACCTCGATCGTCCCGCGTAAACTGAGGGCGCCCGACACCGTCGCAGAGTGTCTCGGATTGGGCGTCCGGCCAGAGCGGCGGCACGATATGCCCGTCCAGAAATTCATTGGCAACCGAGGCCGGGCAGGCGTGCAATAGCCGATCGTCGATCGAAAGCGTGACGACCTTCGATCGATTCAGCAGGTTGCCACATTCCCATTCCATCGGTGTGCGAGGAAGTTGACGCAGCAGCGGATCGGGTGGATTCGGATCGAGATGCATCGGCCCGTGCAGGTACCCCAGCGGATCGCGCCGGCCGACGTTACCGCCCCAGGCGTCGTAGATCCATTCGGTGATATTCCCGTGCGGATCGGTTTCCTGTTGGACCCGACCACGTTCGTTGACAACAAACAGCCTCGACTGCCCCGCCGGATCGACGACTTCGATCAGCACGCCCTGGTCGTCATAGCGGTAGGTGGAACTTGCGCCGTCGGCATAGGTTACCAGCGTGCGTCGCTCGGCCGGAAAATACTGCAAACGACATTCATACAGGCCGTCGTCGCCACGGGAACCGAGGCAACGTCCCTCGGCGTCGTACTGATAATGGAATGAGTAGCCGCCACGGTCGGTATTGCGCAGCATCCGGTGCTGACCGTCATAGGCGTAGCGAGCGACATTTCCCAGTCCGTCTTCGGCGGCGAGCAGATTTCCGGCGGCGTCGTAACTGTATTTCACTAGTGTCCGATGTTCCGGCCCCGGACCCGTCTGGCGAACTTCCTTGATCTGTCCGGCAGCATCGTTCCGCAGTTCCAGACGGCGCCCGGCGGGCAGGTCGATCTGGTACAGCCGGAACAGGGAGTCATATTGGAACTTTATCGAGACGGCTGGGTAATTGAGTGCCGACAGGAGTCCTTCGCCCCGTTGAGGATCCCACAGGAATTCCATGACTGGCTGGCCCGCCTCGCGGATCTCAAATCGTTCGTCGCAGATTTTCCGCAGTTGCAGTCCGTCATTCACGGCGGAATTTGACAGCGGGTCGAGGGCCTCGAAGCCGACGGTTTCACCATCTTCGGTCTGATATTCCCAGCCCGGTCCGAGTCGCCGCAGGCGGCGATCGTAATTGTGGCGGAACCCATACCCCAGGCTGCTGCGGTGAGCGGCCATTGCCGACGAGTAATGCCGGGTCCAGATGCATGGAACCGCGTCGGTCAGTCGGAAGTCTTCGAAGTCGGCGAAATTTGCGCCGGTCACGACATTGATTGGCTCCCCCACCGTGCACGACCTGTTGTTGGCCGGTGCGCGGCCTTTGCCCAGTCGCTTTCGGACGGCTTGGAAGACTTTACCGAGCCCCTTAAACAGTGCTTTGAAAAGCTTTCCCATGGCCATATTCAGCAGGGAGGGCATCGGGATTCCACCGATCAGCACATTGGCGCTGGAAGTCACGGTGAAACCGATCATCGGCCCGACCGGGGGATCGCTCGGTTTCGGCGAGGTAAAGATGCAGTGCTTGGTGATGTCGATACCGACGCGTGCGGCGCGGTTGCCTTCGATCCAGACATTGGACGATCCGAGAAAGATCTCGTACATCGGAAAATAGCCACCGCACCAGATCCCCAGGCCGATATCTCCACAGCGCGCGGCGGGCATGCCGTTGATCAGCGTCTTGGAGGCTCCGGACAGCAGCGGAATTGGAATGACGGGCCCTGTGCTCGGCAGCGGAACGGGTGGCGCGGGCGGGATCAGATTGGGCGGATGCATGTGGGCATGTGGCAGGCCGATATCCATGTCGAGAATTCGTACTGCCGGGAATGCCGGGAATGGTATGGCCGAAAAAGCCATCGACAGCATCTGCTCGAATGCCACCAGGGTGCCGAACGCCGCACCGACGGTTGCCATTGCGCCTTGCGCCTGCCCGACGCCCGCCGCGGCCGTTTTCACGGCATCCCAACCCTGGCCCATGGCCGCGGGGATTGCGGACGGTGCCGAACCGTGCGCCGGGTTGGACATCGTCTGAAACAACCCCAGCATGGCGCCGGCGGGAGTGGACGCCATGATCTGGTCGCCCAGATCGCGTTGAGCCAGGCCTTGTCCTGTGTGCGTCAACACGTCGAAGGGGCTGGTCTTCGGGGCGGGCTGGCCGGCGGCCGTGGCCTGCTGTTTTGCCTGTTCCAGCTGCCCGGCATTCTGGGCCGCATTGGCGAGCATACTGGCCGTCTGTGCGGCCTGGTCGACGCCGATCATCGCCGCACCTCCGCAGCTATGGCGGCGAGTTTTCCCGCCTGTCCTGTCTGCTCCAAATAACCCCGCAGTTTCTCCAGCAGGTCATCCCGTCCATGTTCGCGCACGTCGCGCATCGCGGGATTGTCGATCCCGTCGTACAATGCAAGTGCGGAGCGCCAGGCCTCTTCGGCTTCGTCGCGCCGTCCGGCCTGTGCCAGAACCCTGGCGGCGCAATCGAGCACATGGGCCTCCGCGGGCGGATTGCCGATCGCGCTGAACGTCCGTCGCGCGACATCCAGGCTGCGCAGTGCGTCGTCGATGCGGTTTTGCCGTTGCAGAACAACACCCAGATTGCAGAGCACCATCGCCAGCATCGGCTGGATCTGGTGTTCCAGGCAGACGTGTGCCGCACGGTTGAAATTTGCTTCGGCTTCCGCGAACTGCTTGAGCGCGAGCTGCGTGTTGGCAAGGTCGTAGCACGCTCCGGCAAGTTCCGCCGGCGGGCAATCCGGCTGACACAGATTCAGGACGCGCTGCTGATATTCGGCCGCCTCATCGTAGCGGCGATGGGCCGCCGCGAACGCGCCCGCCATCGCGGTGTACCGCCGCGTCTCGACGGGGCTCAATTGGCCTCGAGCCAGGTCGTCGTGTACCGAACGTTCGATCTCGGCCGGATCAAGATGGAACCGCTGGATGCTCACCTGCGGCTCGGTTTCAGCCAGCGAACCGAGGATCGCATCCGATAATCGGTCCATTACAACAAGCTTCGCGGGTGCCGCCTCGGCGAGGAACCGCATGCTTTCTCGAAACTGAGCTTCGTCGCTGACTTCATTCGGCAGCAATACGATGGCGACTCGGCCCAGCCCCGCCGGCATCGCCTTTGCCAGATCGGTTAGATAGGTCCGAAATCGCCTTCGAGCCGACAGGGGAACGCCGTCCCTCGGCGACGGCAGGTTGACCTCGATCGCCGCCAGACGCTCGCGATGCGCTTCATTCTGCGCCACGAGATCGGCTAACGCCTCGGTGAAAAACTGATCGGCCGAATGGAACGGCGTTTCGGTAACGATCAGCATATGCGGGTTCGCTTCATCGGCGTCCAGCGCGACGAGCCAGCGCATCGCCAGTTGCTTGATGTCGGGCGCGACCAGAATCCCGCGCAACACCCCATCTTCCCCATCCAGAAACTGCCGCAACTGCAGAGTCTGCTTCGAAAAGAACTCGTTGAGCGCCATGATCCGTCCGTCCTGTGTACCGCCGCGGAGTCGCCGACCCGCAGGCACGTTGATTCCATCGGGTCCAACGTCTTCGGCCTAATTAATCTTCACCAACGCTCCGGTGATTTCGTGTACGCCCATGGCCGACGAATTAATGGCCGCACCGGCGACCGCCACTTTGGATGCGTCGCAGGTCACCGTCTGGGAGGCGACGGCCATCTTGGTCTCCGTGCCGCCGATCGCATGCACTTTGGCGCCTTCGCACTGTACGATCTCCGATCCATTGATCTTGATCTTGACGCCGATCAAATCGATATTTCCGGACTTGTCCATTGTCAGCGAACTGCTGCCGACCGCGATCACGATCTTGTCGGCCGCGGTGATCTTGATATCGGCCGCCGAACTGTAATCGATCGTGCCCGCAACCTTGGTTGTCTGTGTCGACGCGTACGTTTCATCCAGCGCGCCTTGGACATGGTAACTGGCCTTGCCGGTCGCAACCTTGTGCTCGTACTTGCCGGTTTCGATCGTAATCTTCGTATCCTTGGTGATCGTCTCAGTGAGCTTTCCCATCACGGTGACCGTGCGGTCGTTGAGCACGGTCGTGTCCTGGTTGTGCAGGACCTTGGTGCTCATGTCTTTCTGCGCATGAATGCGCAGCAGTTCCTTGTCCTTGGAATCGTCCATGATCAGTTCGTTGTACCCGCCGCCCTTGTAGGTTTTGGATTTGATGCCGGAGACGGTTTTTGAGTCCGGGAGTCCGTAGGGCGGCATATTTTCGGCGTGATAGACACGGCCGACGATCAGCGGCTGGTCCGGGTCGCCCTCGATAAAGGAAACGACGACCTCCGCGCCGACGCGGGGGATGTGCATGGCGCCGAAGCCTTTTTCCGCGTTCGTCTGCGAGACGCGAATCCAGCAGGAGTCGTTTTCATCATGTTTGCCCAGCCGATCCCAATGGAAGTGCACTTTGACCCGCCCGTACTTGTCGACGAAGATCTCTTCGCTCGCGGGACCAACGACAATCGCCGTCTGCAGGCCGTGAATCACCGGTTTGGGCGTCTGGCGTGGCGGGCGGAACACGACGGCTTCGGGAATGCAGCGGAACGTGTTGCGGTAACTGATTCCTTCACCGCCGGTGCTGCCGGTCTCGTAAGCCAACAGCTCGCGCGCCTCGTGCGCAACTGCAGTCAAAACGTACTTTTTTCCTTCTTCGCCAGGCGAATGATGAATACCGACAGCGAACTTGCCGCCCGGCGAGAAAGTCTTGCAGAAGCTGCTGCCTTGCACGACGTCGGTGGCCGCTTCCAATTCTTCCATGCGGATGCGGGCGCCGCCTTCCCCCTCCGCCTTGTTGGCATAGTCACCCGGATAATCGAAAATCTCGTACTTGTCGTTGTCGGAGATCTTGATGACGCTGCCAATCTGGGTCAGCAGGCTCGTGCTGGGCGTCTCGAAGTTATAGTCGGACTGCGCCCATTTTCCCGTCGCGTACTCATACTCGTGCTGCCAGGACGTAATGTGATCCTTGATCGCCTTTTCGCCGACGGTTGCCGGAAAATCAACTTGCTTTTCATCGCCGTCGTAGTAGCCGGACTTATGGTCCGAAATGACCATCGTGTGCTTGCCGTTTTCATGTTTGAAGTAATAGAAAATGCCCTCTTGTTCCATGAGCCGCGATACGAATTGGAAATCCGATTCACGGTATTGCACACAGTATTCCCATTCGCTGTGGTCCTGCTTCAGGTTGAATTTGTAGTCGCTGAATCCGGCCTCGTCGAAAATCTGCTTGACGATGTCGGGGACCTTGAGTTTCTGAAAGATGCGGCAGTCCGCGGTACGGGTAAGGAACCAGAGCCACGGTACGATCTCGGCGCGAAAGTTGCGCCGCCCCTGTTCCTCGTCGCCCGCCGAGAAACGGCTCACAAAGCCGTTGAAGTAACGCAGCGATCCGTCCGATCGCTCGATGCTGACCGTCACATTTTTGCCGACAATATCGTGGTGTTTGATGTCGGGCTGTTCGGAGATCATCTCCAGCGTGAATTGAAACAGCTTGGACATCTCCTCGCGACCGGAAAAAGCGGTGACGAGCAGCGCGTCGGGGCCCAGGGGCGTGCCCAGCTTGATCTGTCGGTTTTCTTGCGTGAGCGGCATGGCAAACCCTCTCCAGTCAAATCGTCAACGGCGCGGCGTCATTCGGCCAAGGTAATGCCCCCGTTATCGCCGGATGGGGATGGCGGTTGCGATAAAATTGTTCACAATCTTGAAATTGCTCCCAATCATTCCCCGACGGAGGCGGGACAACACCGATGATGACTCAACAGTTTTTGCCCGCTGTCGGCTTTCGCGAGCTGCTCGCCGGAATCATCGGCATGGCACTTGCCATTGTCCCATCCGCACGGAATCCAACGGCCGCCGAATCGACGCGGAAGTACAACGTTGTCTTCCTGGCCATCGACGACCAGAACGACTGGATCGGACATTTGGCCGGGCATCCTTTGGCACAGACGCCCCATCTGGATCGGCTGGCCGCGCGCGGCACCACGTTTCTCAACGCCCACTGTCAGGCACCACTCTGCAACCCGTCGCGCACCAGCCTGCTGCTTGGCTTGCGGCCCTCGACCACCGGAATTTACGGTCTTGCCCCCTGGTTCCGGACCGTGGACGAACTGCGACATCGGGTTACCTTGCCGCAGCATTTTCGCCGCCACGGTTACCGCACGTTGACCGCGGGCAAGATTTTTCATGGCGGCGTGGGGAACGCCGCGGCGAAGGCGGTGGAGTTTGACGATTGGGGCCCCGCGGGAGGCGTCGGCGTTACCCCGGAGAAGAAACTGGTCGGCGAGACGCCGATGGGCAACCATCCGCTGATGGACTGGGGGAGTTTTCCGCACCGCGACGAGGACAAAGGCGACTATCAGGTCGCAAGCTGGGCCGTGGAACAGATTCGATCCGCGGCCCCGGAGCAGCCGTTTTTTCTCGCCGCCGGCTTTTTCCTGCCGCACGTCCCTTGTTACGCGACGCAGCGCTGGTTCGATCTTTATCCCGACGACGACCGCTTGCTCCCGCCGATCAAACAAGACGATCGACTCGATGTGCCGAGGTTTGCCTGGTATCTGCACTGGCAGCTCCCGGAACCGCGACTGGGATGGATCACGGAACACCAGCAGTGGCGGCAGCTGACGCGCAGCTACTTGGCCTGCACCAGTTTTGTCGATGCGCAAATCGGGCGGATTATCGATGCGATTGACCAATCCGAATTTGCCGACCGTACCGTCATCGTAGTCTGGAGCGACCATGGCTGGCATCTGGGTGAGAAGGAGATCACCGGCAAGAACTCGCTCTGGGAACGGAGTACGCGGGTACCGCTGATATTCGCCGGGCCCGGCGTGAGCCGCAGCGGTCGCTGCGCGCGGCCGGTCGAATTACTTGACGTCTATCCCACCCTTGTCGAATTGTGCGGACTTGATTCGCGTGACGATCTCGAGGGGATCAGCCTGGTACCGCAGCTCCGCGACGCCGGCGCGCCGCGCGAACGGCCTGCCGTTACCAGCCACAATCAAGGCAACCATTCCGTACGCAGCGAGCGGTGGCGGTACATTCGCTACGCCGACGACAGCGAGGAGCTGTACGACCATGATTCCGATCCCCACGAATGGACCAATCTGGCCTCCGCCGCCGAATTCGCCAACGTGAAAGTCGCAATGCGCCGCTGGTTGCCCGCCATCGACGCCAATCCGGCCCCGGGAAGTGCGCATCGGGTCCTGGTCTACGATCGATCCCGCGACGAAGCGACGTGGGAGGGCAAACCGATTCGCCGGGCCGATCCTGTTCCACGGTGAGTTGCCGTCCGACAAGGTCGACCTGTCTTACGCATTTTCGCTGGATCTGGCATTGTGTAGCGGCCAGGACTGTTCCAATAAACTCGCGCTGTACCGCAAGTCGAAACAAGCGGACGTGGAGACTGCGACGGGTGTCCTGCCGCCTCTTTACTTGCTCCTGTCTGTCCCGCCGGCGCGTCAAGGAAGTACATCGTGACTCGGCTTACCATCATCGTTCCGTACACGGGAAACCGCTCCCAACATCAACGCGGAGTGGAACGGCTGGAAGACACCTTGGTGTCGGTGCTGGAGCATCGGCCTCCCCGTTGTCAGCTGATCGTGGCGCATGACGGGAGTTACGCCGATCCGTACGCATTGCAGGGCGAAGTGGAGTTTCTGGTGAATCGCGGATCGCGAAGCCGAGTCGATCTGATCAATCAGGCTTTGACCCAATCGACCGCCGAGATTGCCCATATTCTGGCGCCCGGGGTGCTGGCCAGGGACGGTTGGAGCGACGGAGTGGAGCAGCTTTTCATCGACAGGAAGGTGGCCTCCGCCAGCCCCTGCGTTCTTCGTAAGGACGACCCCGACCGCCTGGTGCATCTGGGACTGGGCTATGGCTGGGGCGGAACCCGATTACCGCTGGCAGCCGGTCATGCCGTGAGCGACAAACTGTGTCAACAGACCCGCGTGCTGGGGCCGAGTTTGACGGCCGGATTCTACCGCGTGGAGTCGGTTCTGAAGGCGGGAGGATTCGCGGGCTGCGTGGGAGACGAACTGGCCGATCTTGACATGGCATTGTCACTTTACGCACGCGGTTTCCAGAGTGTGGTGGCTGGCAGTTGCCGAATGTTCGCGGATGGCGAAAGCGATCGCCCGATTGGATTTCATCGCGGACGCTGCCTGGAGCGGCTGTTCTGGCGACACCTTCATCACCACGGATTACTCCGGTCGCTGCTGGCACATCCCGTTTCCGTCGTGAGCCGCGCCGTAGGGGACATTCCGCACCCCGGCTCCGGGTTGCAACTGCTGGGCCGATTGCTGGCGTGGTTGGAATGGCCGGAGCACCGGCAATTCCGAATCTCCCTGCAGACAGCGACCAAAGTGGCGTCAATTCCGCAGGTGGTTCACGCCGCCGAACCGGGTACAGCGACCCTCTCGATCGGCGACCATCCGGCAGCCCGTTCCCGCAATCGCCTGTCCGATCCACCGCGCGACACGCGGCGCGCCGCTTAGAGGTGCCGCCGTAGGGTGGGTCGAGGTACTCCGAGGCCCACCAACCTACAGCACCAATCAGCAGTCGTTCCAATCGAGCGTTGGTTTGCCGACGTTCTCGGCCGAATTAGCCCAGGCTCTATCGTAAGTGAGGTCGCTGGTGGGCCTCGGAGTACCTCGACCCACCCTACGAATAGCTCGGAGTACCTCGACCAACCCTACGAATAACCGGCTAGCCGCGGAAGCGGCCGGCGACCAGGGTGATGTTCTGGCCGCCGAAGCCAAAGCTGTTCTTGAGGGTCACATCGCAGCGAGCTTCGCGCGCCACATTCGGCACGTAGTCCAGATCGCAGAGCGGATCTGGGTTCTCATAATTGATCGTCGGGGGCAGGACGTTGTCACGAATCGCCAACAGGCAGACGATCAATTCGGTAACTCCGGCCGCCGCGATCAGGTGTCCCATCATGCTTTTGGTACTGGAAACCGGTGTCTGCATCGCCCGCTCACCGAAGACTTCTTTGCAGGCGACCGTTTCCACTTTGTCGTTGACCGTGGTGCTGGTGCCATGGGCGTTGACGTAGTCGACGGCCGACGGGTCGAGCTTCGCGTCGCGCAACGCCATCCGCATGCAGGCGATCGCTCCCCGCCCTTCCGGATGAATATCGGTAATCCGGTAGGCGTCGGCGGTGGAACCGTATCCGAGGATTTCTCCGTAGATCCGAGCACCCCGTCGTTTGGCCCTTTCCAATTCTTCCAGTACGACCATTCCTGCGCCTTCGCCAAGCACGAAACCGTCGCGCAGTCGATCAAACGGCCGGGAGGCTTTGGTGGGATTGTCATTATTGGTTGACAGCGCGGTCAACAGATTGAATCCGGTCACACCGAAGGGGTGAATCATGCTGTGCGTACCGCCGGAGAGCATCACGTCGGCATCGCCGCGCCGGATCATTTCGGTGGCTTCGCCTACCGCCTGACAGCTGGCGGCGCAGGCGGTGAGGCAATTCAGGTTCGGGCCTTGCGCGTTAAACATCCCGGCCAGATGTCCGGCCGGCATGTTCGGTTCCTGTTCCAGCTCGGTTTCGGCGACCAGAGTCGCCAGCCCTTCCTGGGTGAACCTGGCCAGATCGAGCCCCTCGCCGTTCAGGGCCGCCGTCATCATGCGCGTGAAGGAGATAAAATCCTGGTTACCCTCGCCGCTTCCCAGGTAGACGCCGAACCGGGTAGGGTCGAGCGAGCCGTCGAGAATACCGGATTCGTCGATGGCCTGTCGCGCGGCACCGGCGGCAAAGCGGGTGTGTCGGCCACGGCGCTGCCAGAGCGCCGGGTCCTCGCCGATCTGCGACACGTCCCAGTTCTTGATTTCAGCCGAGATTTTCGTGGGAAAGTTGCTGGCGTCGAAGATCGTGGTATAGCCCACGCCGGATTGACCCTCCTTGAGGCCGTTCCACATCGTTTCGATATCGTTGCCGAGCGGATTGATGCAGCCGATGCCGGTGATGACAACGCGACGTCGCATGAGCCTAACCCCTCATCTCGGACAACCACGCCGATCAAGTCGCGGCGTCCAACAGGTGGACCGGAACATCCAGAGGCGAGCCATCCTCTTTGCGGCCAACCGAATACACTCCCAGCAACCGCAGCATACCGAGAAACGTTGCCGGCTCAAACAGGTCCACGCCCTCAAAACGCGCGTCCAGGTAGGCAAACATCAGCTCGACTTCGGCCTGCAGCTCCGGGCCGCGCCGGGATTCTCCCCGGCAGATGGCACCATCGCTTTTCAGGTCAACGATCGTCGCGTCGTAGGTCAGCGTATCACCCGGCGCGGCGAGAAAGTGGAACGTCGCCCGCGACAGCTTGGCCAGCACGACCCGTTCGCGGAATCCACCGTACTCGGCAACCAGCAGGCCCCCCGTCTGCGCAATCCCCTCGACGACCAGCGACTGGGGAAAAATCGGCATCCCCGGCATGTAGTCGGTCAGGTAGTCCTCTGCCAGCGAAAAGTTCTTGGTCGCGACAGCTCGGCGCCCCCGTTCAAAACTCACAAACCGGTCGATCCAGAACCAACGCATCGGCCCCTCTCAACCGCTCACGCCAACTTTGCGCTCGATGTAACGACACATATCGTTGACGGTCAGCAAGTTGGGGAATTCCTGAACGACCGGGTTCGCCTCAAACTTGCTCAGGTCGGCGAACGGCATGCGGGATTTCAGTTCGGCCACGCCCGCTTCCGTGACCCGCCCATCCTTGACGTATTGGGCGTTGGTAAGGATGTCTTCGGGAAACAGTTCCGCGCGGGGTATCTCGATACCGAAGGCTTTTTCCAGTCGGAAGACGATATCCAGAAAATCGATCGACTCGGCCCCCAAATCACCGACCATGGTGGCCTCGGGAGTTACTTCCTCTTCATCCACGGCAAGGGCTTCCACCAGCGCGGTCTGAACTTTTTGGAAAACTTCTTCTTTCGTAGGCATCTCTGGACTCGACCTCCGGTAATTCGAATGGAAAACAGTTGCTAGGAATCGGCATTCCGATTCCGCAATGACGTGGGCTGAAACAGTAGACGGTAGATTTCGCGCAAGCGGCGTGTCAGTTGGGAATCGGTGACGGCGGAGACCGTCCCGCGGTCGGCCAGATTGTATCTTTCGAGGATCAATCGAGCTCCGACGGCAACGGCATCGCCGAGCATACCTTGCGTTTTCAATGTGGTCGTGGTTTCGTCCTGTTTGATGATCTCTCCGGAAATCGTCAAGGTCTGTCCCGGCTGGACAAATCCGCCGTAGCGCACATTGCGGGCTTCCTTGAGGACGACCATCGAATGACGAAAATCCTCGCTGACGCGAATCAACCAGGCACTGGTCTGGTACATCGATTCCAGCATCAGCACCCCCGGCATGACCGGGAAACGGGGAAAATGGTCCTGCAAGTACTCTTCCGCCAGGCTCAAACACTTGGAGGCCTGGATCGACTTTCCAGGCTCCAGGCTTGTAATTCGGTCAATCAGAGAAAAATGCATGGACGGGCTATCAAAAGGCGATTCGGTACCTTGGCCCGGGAGGGCGGCATGATCGGGAATTCAAAGGAAAACAGTATACAGACCGCGCCGACGGGCCACAACCGAGCTACCGGCGGCGTTCGATCGAAGGCAGGCATTCGCCGCTGGAAATGCTACGCTGGCGATTGGATTTCGCGGCAAATTCTGATCGGCAAGCCGATTTGTCAAGCGCCGTCCAGATTGTTACATTCCCTGCATGCGAAAAGGAGTTGCCGTATCACCCGGGGTCGCCGTCGGCACCGCCTACTGTATCGACGAGATCTTCGTGGACCATGACGCCAAGCAATTGGCGGAGGACGAAGTCGCGTCGGAGTTGGTGCTGTATGAAACGGCGCGCGACAAGGTCGCCGCGGAATTACATAACCTGGAGCAGAAGGTCACCGCCCAGGTCGGCGAGGAAGCGGGCCGAATTTTCGCCGTGCATGCCTCGATCCTGGCCGATCCCGCATTCACCAAACGCATCCGGAGCTGGATCGTCGAGGAACGCGTTACCGCCGCTGCTGCCTTACAGCGCCTGCTGAACGATTACGCGTCGCTTTTCGCACGGACCAAGGACGAGTACCTGCGCGAACGATTTACCGATATCCGGGACGTGGTGATGCGGTTAAGCGCCCATGTGTCGGAGGTTCTCAAACCCCAATCCCACGCGCTGCCCGGTCCGCTGATCGTCGTCACCGACGAACTGCTGCCGTCCCAGGCAGTAACGCTTGGAAATGTCGACGTGCGCGGGATCGTGACCCAGGCCGGGAGCCAGACCAGCCACGCCGCGATCATCGCCCGCAGTCGAGGGATCCCCGCGGTTTGCGGTTTGCGCGGCGTGCTGAAGCATGTCACCACCGGCGACACCGTCGTCGTGGATGGTCGCGAGGGGGTCGTATTGATCAACCCACCTCCGGAGACACTCAGCGCCTACCGGAAACTGGAACGCGAATTCTTTCATCTGAAGGACCAACTGGCTGCCAACCGCGACCATGCCGCAGTCACGTCGGACGGCGTGGCACTCGAGCTGCTGGCGAACATCAACAATGCGGCCGACGCTCGAGCGGCCGCGGCAATGGGGGCGACGGGAATCGGCCTGTTTCGCACCGAGTACCTCTACCTGACCCATCCGACCGTGCCGGACGAAGACGAACAATTCCAGGCCTATCTTGAGATCATCAAAAGCAGTCCGGGGCATCTGGTCACGATCCGCACGCTGGACATCGGTGGCGACAAGACCGTCCCGTACCTTGGCCATACTCACCAGGAAGCGAATCCGTTTTTGGGTTGGCGCAGCATTCGGCTCTCGTTCGAGCACCCCGATTTCTTCAATGTCCAGTTGCGGGCAATCTTGCGTGCCGCCGGCGCCGCCAAAGAACAGGGAGGAACGGTGCGACTGCTGTTTCCGATGATTACGACGGTCGAGGAAATCCACAAAGTGCGCCGCATCGTGCGCCGCGCCGCGCAGCAGCTGGAAAAGGAGCGAAAAACGTATGCGACGGTGCCGCTGGGCATGATGCTGGAAGTTCCGGCGGCGGCAGTAAGTATCCGCTCGATGCTGCGCGTCGTCGATTTCGTTTCCGTCGGCTCCAACGATCTGGTGCAATATCTGATGGCCGCGGACCGGGACAATCCCAAAGTCAACCACCTTTGCCAGCCGCTTTCGCCACCGGTGTTACGCGTCCTGCATTCGGTGATCAAGGCCTGCAACAAAGCCGGGAAGCCGCTGACGCTCTGCGGCGAAATGGCCGGTCAGCCGCGGGCCTTCGTGCTGCTGCTGGGAATGGGGCTGCGCAGCTTCAGCATGAGCCCGGCTTTCATCCCGTCGATCAAGGACCTGGCCGCCCACTTGACCGCCAAAGATGCCGAAGCCATCTTCAAACGGGCGCTGCGATTCGCCACGACCGCCAGCGTCAAACGGTATATGTCGGCACAACTGCAGCGGCTGGCGCCCAATCTGGCATTGCTGGAGACCGCGTGAAGCCGGCAACACCGTAGGACGGGTCTCCTGACCCGTCCCGAACTGTGATTCAACGTAGCCCAAGAAACCGAAGCCTATTTACGGGGCGACGAAGGGCGGGTCAGGAGACCCGCCCTACGCTGTGACATTGCACTAGCGATAGCCGTCCAGCATATTCTGCATTACCGACTTCGGCTTTGCCCCCAGAATACGCTCGACCGGCTGCCCGTTCTTGAACAGGATCAGCGTTGGAATACTCTGAACGTCATACTGCTGCGCCGTCTGGGGACTCTCGTCGACGTCCAGCTTGCCGATCGTCACCGCGCCCGCATACTCCTTGGCGAGTTCCTCGATCATCGGGGCGATCTGGCGGCAGGGCCCGCACCAGGGTGCCCAGAAGTCGACCAGGACCGGGGTGCTCGACTGCAGCACGTCGGCTTGAAAATTATCGTCCGTAAAGACTTTCGCGTTGGCACCCATGGTTTCGTCCTTCGTTGCACGCTATCAATGTCGGTGGATGGTTGGATTTCCGATTGGCCAAGGAATTGTATCGGCGGGTAACTTTGTCTGTCAATGAAGGGGCTCGAATGCGCTGCTACTACGTCCATCGATTGGCCGATGGCGGCATCACACAGCAACTGCTGGATCGGCCGGAAAATGAGTTGCCGGAAGGCGATACTCGCATACGGGTGCAGTGGTCGTCCCTGAACTACAAGGATGCACTGGCGGCCACGGGACACTCGGGAGTTGCCAAATCCTTGCCGCACGTGCCTGGTATCGACGCGGCGGGCGTCGTCGAGTCGTCGGAGTCGCCGGACCTTCCCGCCGGTACCCCCGTGATCGTGACCAGCTACGGTTTGGGATCGGAACGGTGGGGCGGGTGGAGCGAGAAAATTCGTGTGCCGTCGGATTGGGTGATACCGTTGCCGGACAGCCTGACCGCGCGCGAGGCGATGATCCTGGGTACGGCCGGCATCACGGCGGGCATCAGTCTGGAAAAACTGCAGCTACATGGCATCGTCCCTGGTTCCGGACCGGTACTGGTGACAGGAGCCACAGGTGGCGTGGGGATTCTCGCCCTGCGCATGCTGGCGCAACAGAATTACGAAGTCGTGGCGGTCTCGGGCAAGCGCGAGCAATGGGACCGGTTGCGGCAACTTGGCGCTCATCAGGTTCTGGATCGGGCGGAGTTGGTGAACAGCAGCAATCGACCGCTGCTCTCCGCGCGATGGGCCGGCGCCGTCGACACGGTGGGAGGGAGCACGCTGGGTACGATCCTGCGCGAACTGCGGCCGGGAGGCTGTGTCGCGGCCTGTGGGCTGGTCGGCGGCACCGAACTGGCCACCACGGTCTACCCGTTCCTGCTGCGCGGCGTCACCTTGGCGGGCATCGACTCCGGCGCCTACCCGCGCGATCGGCGACTCGCCCTGTGGCGCAAACTGGCAAACGAATGGAAGCCGGACTGCCTCGCGCAAGTCGCGACCGAAACCGACCTGGATCATCTGCACTCCCACGTGCAGGCGATCCTCGCAGGCAAGATCGCAGGAAGAGTCGTCGTGCGGATCCAGGGCTAAGCGTCTGGATAGGGCTAGTGCGCTGTCACAGCTAAAAATGTCGGTAGGACGGGTCTCCTGACCCGTCCGTGTGAGCAGGACGGGTCGGGAGACCCGTCCTACGAATAACGCGAACCCGACGATTAAGCTCGTGTGCCACTGGCTCGGAGTACCTCACCAGTGTGACACGGAGCGAACGCGCATCCTACGGCCCGGCCATCGACCCGATCCTGGCTTACCATGCGGCAATTGCGTCGAGCATGATTCGCACTGCTTGCGCGGACTGTTCGACCGGCAAGGATGCGATGTCGTCCCGTTCCGCGGTCACCTGGCAGGAGGCGAGCGGCAGGTGCACGAATCCGGCTCGCGTGCCCGAGCCGTTTTTGGCGCTCCAATGGTGCGTGAGATACATCGTCGCGTTGCAGAGAAACGTGCCGGCGTGATAAGAGACCTGCGCGGGGATCCCCGCGCTGCGAATGCTGGCTGCCCAATCGGCTAGCGGCAATTCGCTGCGGTAGGCGACCGGACCATGGGGAACCAATGGCTGGCACTCGTCGGGGCGCCGTCGCGAGGAACCGCCGATATTCAGCGCGATCGATTCCAGGTGAATCCGTCCCAGTCCCGGCGACTGGCCAAGGTGCAGCACGACGTCGTAGTTCTTCGCGAGGTCGCATTCAAGCCGCTCGCGTACGCGGCCGAAGTCAACTGGGTAAAGTCGAGTCGTGATCTTCGGTGCCGTCGGCATGTCGCGCGTGAGTTCCTGGACGGCCAGCCAGCTGGCATTCTGTTCCCAGCGGTCGTACGGTTCAAACGCGGTAATCAGTACTTTAGTGGACGCCGACATGGAGCCAACTATATCCCGGCGATTTCCCAGGGGCCAGTCGGAGCGAGTGAGCGGAGCGGTTCGATCGGGGTCGGGGCATCGCCCGATTGAATCGCTTGGCGGGATGGCTTCCAATCTCTCCATGAACCCAAACTGGCAATCCGCATCGCCGATCCAGCCGCTCGACGAGGCCGACCGCCGCTGGACCGATCTGGTGCGTCCGAGCGGCTGGCGGAATCCTCGGTCTCAAGGGCGTTACAACCTGGTGGTGGTAGGTGGCGGCACCGCCGGCCTGGTGGCGGCCGCAGGCGCTGCGGGCCTGCAGGCGCGCGTGGCGTTGATCGAGCGGGAACGACTGGGGGGCGACTGCCTGAATGTGGGCTGCGTGCCGTCCAAGGCGTTGCTGGCCTCCGCGGCGGCGGCCGCCGCGGTGAGAGCGGCGCCCGGCCTGGGCGTTCCTGCGATGCCGGTCAGCGTTGATTTTCCCGCCGTCATGCAGCGCATGCGTGCGATTCGCGCCGAGTTGAGCCCGCACGATTCGGCCGACCGCTTTCGCCAATTGGGAGTGGACGTGTATTTCGGCGAGGCGGCGTTTACCGCACCTGATCGGATCCGAGTCGGCGAACAGGAGCTGACATTTGCCCGTGCCTGTATCGCGACCGGCGCGCGGGCGATCGTACCGTCGGTCGAGGGACTGACGGCCGAAAATTGCCTCACGAACGAAACCGTTTTTTCCTTGACCGAGTTGCCGCGCCGCTTGGCCGTGCTCGGCGGCGGTCCGATCGGCTGCGAGCTGGCGCAGGCGTTCGCCCGCTTCGGCGCTCGCGTCACCATGATCGAATCGGCTGCGCGAATTCTTGGCCGGGAATCGATCGAAGCTTCGCGTCTGGTCGAGTCGGCGTTACGCGCCGAGGGCGTCGAAATCGTCTGCAATGCTCGCTTGGAGCGCGTGGACCGATCGCCGGGATCCCCCATCCTCCAGATCGACGTCGCCGGAGACAGACGCGCGCTGGCGACCGACGCGATTCTGGCGGGAGTCGGCCGCGCGCCCAACGTGGAACAACTCGAACTGGAACGCGCCGGCGTGAAATGGGACCCAAGTCGGGGCGTGCATGTGGATGACCGATTGCGTACATCGAATCGCCGCATCTATGCCGCCGGCGATGTCTGTTCCCAATACCGGTTCACGCACGCCGCCGACGCCATGGCCCGAATTGTCATTCAGAATGCGTTGTTTCTCGGGCGGGCTCGACTCTCGGCGTTGACGATTCCACGATGCACCTATACCGATCCGGAAGTGGCGCATGTCGGCTGGAGTGCGGCCGACGGCAAACCACCCCGGGGAGGCGTGCGTACGATTTTTGTGGAACTGGAGCGGACCGACCGTGCGCGGCTGGAGAGCCAGACCGCCGGATTCCTGCAGCTGCACCTGCACGCCCGCAGTGATCGGATCGCCGGTGCCACGGTCGTCGCACGGCATGCCGGCGACCTGATCGCCCCCTGGATCAGCGCCATGACGCTCGGTTGGGGCCTGAAAAGGCTCGGCAAAACCATCCTGCCTTACCCGACGCAAAGCGAACTCATGCGCCGCGCCGCCGATGCCTTCCAGCGAGACCGCCTCACACCGCGAATCAAGAGACTGTTCGCCTTCTGGCATCGCTGGCGGTGCCGCTGACCCTCTGGATTCTGGCGCAGGGCCTGAGTAGGCTATAGCCACGGAACCATCCCACCGAGTGCCGCTCCCACCATCCAAATTCGAATGTCCTAAGGGGATCCAGGAATGAGAACATCAAGCGTACTATCCGCCCTCAGCCTTGTTGCCTGCGTTTTGACCAGCAACATCGCCCGGGCCCAGAGTATTTTCCCCGACAAAGTGCTGGAATCGGCGGTCCGCAAGGAAGTCTTCGAAAAGAGGATGAAAGAGGATCCAATTGTCGAGGCCGACGTCCCGAATATCTCCCAGGTCAAGCATAAAGGTAAGGATGGGCAGCGGATCACCAATCTTACCGGGATGGAGAAATGCCGCAGTGTCGCCGAAGTGGCGCTCGACATGAACGAAATCACCGACCTCACGCCGCTGAAGGACCTGAAAAACATCCAGTCGCTGTCGTTGAAAGGCAACAAGATCAAAGACCTGACCCCGCTCGCCGGATTGGTCAACCTTCAGTATTTGAACCTGGAAGGAAACGAGGTGGTCGACCTCACGCCCCTGGCCGGCCTGGTTAACATGCGTTCTCTGTACCTGTCGCGCAATCAAATCAAGGACATCAGCCCGATCGTCGGCATGAAAAAAATCTGGTCGCTCTACCTGGGTGGCAATCAGATCGCCGACATCAAGCCGATGGCCGGCTTGAAGGACCTGGATACGATTGATCTGGCCTACAACCAGATCTCGGACCTTTCGCCGCTGGTCGAACTTCAGCCGTACCGCTGGTTGTTCCTGCAGAAGAATCAGATTCAGGACATCAGCCCCCTGGTCGCGATGGCCAAGAAGGACAGCGAAGGTCAGAAGAACTTCGCGCCGTTTTGGAACGTGCAGCTGTTCGGCAACCCGCTTTCCGAAGCCGCTATGAATCAGCAGGTTCCCGAACTGAAGAAGCACAGTTATCCGGACCGCATCGATTTGAAGTCGGATCGCAAAGTGCCATAGCCGATGGGCCGCGGCAAACCGTGAGCGGCGTAAACCGGGCCACGGTCGAACATGGGCCAAAGGGCGAGGAGCAGTTTGAGGAGCCCGTCGAGGAATACCCAGTAACAAGCCCGAAATCACTCCATGCATTCCTCGACGATCGAGATTCTCAATTCCCGGCATCCGCGTGGTCCGTTTCGAGCGGCGGTATTTGACTTTGACGGAACCCTGTCGTTGCTGCGCCGCAACTGGCAGGAGATCATGATTCCGATGATGGTCGACCTGCTGGCCGCGACGGGCACTTCGGAGTCGCGCGAGCAATTGCGGGAGATTGTCGAGGATTTCGTCGCTCGGTTGACGGGGAAGCAGACGATCTACCAGATGATGCGCCTGGCGGAGGAGATTTCCGCACGAGGCGGCGTCCCGCTGGAACCGCTGCAATACAAACATCTGTACCATGAACGGTTGTGGGAACAGGTGAAATGGCGCGTGGCCGCGATCCGCGACGGCAGTGTGGCTGCCGATGCGTTGACGGTTCCGGGTTCGCGGGAGCTGCTGCGGGTATTGCAGCGTCACGCGGTGTTGATGTATCTGGCTTCGGGTACGGACCTGAAATACGTACAGGATGAGGCGGCCTTGTTGCAGCTCGATCCATTTTTTGGTCCGCATATTTACGCCGCGCTGGACGACTACAAGAAGTTCTCCAAGGCGATGATCGTCGCGCAGGTGCTGCGCGACACGGGATTGCCCGGCGAGCGGATCCTCGGCGTCGGCGACGGGTATGTGGAGATCGAGGAAATTAAGAAGGTAGGAGGCTTCGCTCTGGGCGTTGCGAGCAACGAGGACACTCGAGAAGGGATCAACGAATGGAAGCGACGGAGATTGATCGAAGCCGGCGCCGACGCAATTGTAGCGGACTATCGTGATCTGCCGGCGTTGTTGCAACTGCTGGGGTTTCCCGCCGACAGATAAGGAACCGCCATGAACAGGGAAGCCGCGTCGGGCGACGCTCAGTATCAGCAGGCGGTGAACTCGCTGGCACAGACCCTTGCCAACCTGCAACGCTGCTCGGTCGAGGAAAAATCGCGTCTGCGCGGCGAACTTGACGGCATGCGGGAGATGCTGGGCAAACTCACCAGCGGCCGGGTGGAGATCGTCGTCTTTGGGGAGATCAGCACCGGCAAATCGGCGTTGATCAACGCGCTTATCGGGAAGACGGTCGCGTCGGTCGACGTGCGCGGCGGTTGGACTCGCGAACTCTGGCATGTCGCCTGGGACGGATGTGGTTACTGCGTGCCCGGGTTAGGCGATTCCGAAGTCGTGTTGATCGACACGCCGGGTCTCAACGAGGTCGGTGGTCAGGCTCGAGGCGAGATGGCTCGCGAGGCGGCGCAGCGCTCCGACCTGATTCTGTTCGTCACCGATTCCGATCTGACCGAATCGGAACATGCCGCGATTCGCGAACTGGCCCAGGTGCAGAAGCCAATCCTGGTCGTGCTGAACAAGATCGATCTGTACTCGCCGGACCAGCGGCAGAAACTGCTGCAGGTGCTGCGCGACGATCGATTGCAGGGCCTGATTGCGGCGGTCGACATCGTGACCACGTCGGCCGATCCGCGCGAGGTCGAATATGTCATTCAGGCCGCGGATGGCACGACGCGACACGAATGGCGCAAGCCCGATCCGAATGTCGGGGAACTCAAAGCCAGAATTCTGGAAGTGCTCGACCGCGACGGCCTGGCGCTGGTGAGTTTGAACGCCGCGATCTTCGCCGCCGATACCTCCGATCGCATCGCGGCGTTGCGGGTCCAGCTGCGTGATCGCCGCGCATCGCAGATCGTGCTCAGCTACGCTTCGCTGAAGGCGGTTACCGTGGCGCTGTCTCCCGCGGTCGTGGATATCTTCGCCGGCAGCGCGCTCGACATCCTGATGGTCGGAACGCTGGCACACGCTTACGGATTGAATCTCTCCTGGACGCATGCGCAGGCGCTCGTCACGTCGATCCTCAAGGCAACCGGATGGGTACTGATCGGCGAGGCGGCCACACGCTGGTTGTTGTCGTCATTCAAAGCGTTGACCGCCAACCTGGGCATGGCCGTCACGGCGATTCCTCAGGGCGCTGCCGCAGGTTACGGATCGTATATCGTCGGACAAGCCGCGAAATACTATTTCGAACATGGTTCGTCATGGGGCCCCGAAGGACCGAAAGCCGTGGTGCATCAGATTCTGGAACAAACCGACAAGCAATCGGTCCTGGAAAAATTGAAGGGCGAGATCCGCTCCCGGATGCGTCTGAATCCGCACGCCGGTTCATGATGTTTATGAAATGGATTGCGCGCCAGCGCGCGGCGGTGTCGGTCCGCGGAGTGTGCGAAATGGCACGCGTCGGACCGCTGCTGATTGGCCGATGGGGGCTCCCCGTGGTCCGCGTTCCATGCCACAATAGCCACGCGTTTTTTGCCCGCAGGAGTGCTGTATGGCTGGACGATTTCGAATCTTGTTGTCGGTAGGGCTCACCGTCGTGATCGCTCTGCTGTCGACGGTCCTCCAAGGTCCGACGGCAGCGGACGGCTCGGAGGTCGCGTCTGCCGAGTCGTCGGCCGGGTCCGCGCCGGCGGGATCCGCGGCCGTTGGCCACGGCGCCGAAACCATGGCGAATACCGATTTTACTTCGCTGCTATTTGTCTTGATGTTGTCCACATTCATTGGACTGGGCGTCATCACGCGAGTTTCACGGCTGCTGCACACGCCGTTGATGTCGCTGACGAACGCGATTTCCGCAATCGCCGTCGTCGGAGCCATTATGGTCGTGGGAGCTGAATCGCATCCCTGGCCGATCACGCTGTTGGGCGCCGTAGCGCTATTCGCGTCGATTACCAATATTGTGAGCGGTTTTCTGATTACCGACCGCATGTTGAAGATGTTCAAGCAGCCGGAGTCGCCGAAGCCGTGAGACCGCTGCTGATTCAGTTGACCTACCTGCTGGCGACCGGACTGTTTGTCTTTTCGCTGCATTGGATGAAGGATCCCAAGACGGCCCGACGGGGGATTCTGGCGGGAGTCGCCGCCATGGTGGCGGCGATACTTGGCACGATGGCCGCTCCGGACATTGGCAATTGGGCCTGGATCGCGGGCGCCATTGCGCTGGGGTTTGGCGTGGGAATCCCGTTGTCGCGGGTGGCATTGACGGCCGTTCCGCAGCGAACAGCGCTGTCGCACGCCTTCGGTGGACTAGCCGCGGGACTGGTCGGGACAGCGAAATATTATGTCTGGCTCAGTGAGGCACCGGCGAATCTCACTGCTTTCCGCACCGCCGCGATCATCATCGAAGTGATTCTCGGATTCCTGACCTTCACCGGCAGCTTGATGGCGGCCGGCAAGCTCCAGGAAGTTCGGTGGATCCCGCAGCGTCCCGTCACCTATCGATTTCAGAACCTCAGTAATCTGGCTCTGCTGGCGATCGCGTTGTTGTGTGGCGTCGCGCTGATCCTCAAGCCGGTGCAACTCTCATTCCTGTTCCCCGTGATTCTGGTCCTGGCGCTGGCGTTCGGCGTACTGCTGATTATTCCGATCGGCGGCGCCGACATGCCGACGGTCATCTCGTTGCTCAACTCGTACGCGGGACTTTCCGCGGTCGCCATGGGCTTTGTACTCGATAACAAGCTGCTGATTACCGCCGGAGCCTTGGACGGTTCGTCGGGTTTGATCCTCTCGATCATCATGTGTAAAGCGATGAACCGATCGTTCACGAATGTGTTGTTCGGCGCATTCGGGCAGGTCCAGGCGGCGGCTGCGACAGGGGAAAAACGCAGCGTGCTCAGCGAGACTCCCGAAGGCGCGGCTCAGGTTCTGGAAATGGCCCGCGAAGTCGTGATCGTGCCCGGCTACGGAATGGCTGTGGCACAAGCCCAACATCGCGTCAGGGAACTGTACGAACAGCTGAGCAAGCGCGGCGTCAATGTGCGTTTCGCCATTCATCCCGTCGCCGGACGCATGCCTGGTCATATGAATGTGCTGCTGGCGGAAGCGGAGATACCGTACGACCGGCTGGTCGAATTGGATGACATCAATCCGGAAATGCCGCAGGTCGATGTGGCACTGGTGATTGGCGCGAACGATGTCGTGAATCCGGCCGCCCGGCATGACAAGTCGAGTCCCATTTTTGGGATGCCGATCATCGACGCCGACAAGGCCCGCATCTGCCTGACGGTAAAGCGCAGCATGAATCCGGGGTTCGCCGGCATCGAGAACGAACTCTACTACAGCGAACATTCCTACATGCTGTTCGGCGATGCCAAAGCCGTCATCGGCGACGTGGTCAAGCAGATGGCGCCCCACAGCGTTTGAACCACCCCCTTCCTACTTGGAAACGCGTCATGACGTAGGACGGGTCTTCTGACGTAGGGCGGGTCTCCAGACCCGCCCGGAAGTGAGATTGAGCGCAGCGCAAAGAAGCGAAGCGTGAACACGGTGCGACGTAGGACGGGTCAGGAGACCCGTCCTACTTGGAAACGCGTCATGACGTAGGGCGGGTCTCCAGACCCGCCCGGAAGTGTGATTGAGCGCAGCTCAAAGAAGCGAAGCGTGAACACGGTGCGACGTAGGACGTGTCAGGAGACCCGTCCTACTTGGAAACGCGTCATGACGTAGGGCTGGTCTCCAGACCCGCCCGGAAGTGCGAGTCAACGCAGCTCAAGCGAAGCGTGAACACGGTGCGACGTAGGACGTGTCAGGAGACCCGTCCTACTTGGAAACGCGTCATGACGTAGGGCTGGTCTCCAGACCCGCCCGGAAGTGTGATTGAGCGCAGCTCAAAGAAGCGAAGCGTGAACACGGTGCGACGTAGGACGTGTCAGGAGACCCGTCCTACTTGGAAACGCGTCATGACGTAGGGCGGGTCTCCAGACCCGCCCGGAAGTGCGATTGAGCGCAGCTCAAAGAAGCGAAGCGTGAACACGGTGCGACGTAGGACGGGTCAGGAGCCCCGTCCTACTTGGAAACGCGTCATGATGTAGGGCGGGTCTCCAGACCCGCCCGGAAGTGTGATTGAGCGCAGCGCAAAGAAGCGAAGCGTGCACACGGTGCGACGTAGGACGGGTCAGGAGCCCCGTCCTACTTGGAAACGCGTCATTGCGCTCCCCCGAAAAAGCTTGTCGGTCAATTCGGCGTGTGAGATACTGCGACGACTATGGATGATCGCTCTCGCAGATCCGACCCGAACCTCGACGGAACGGCGCCCTTCCATCGCACGGAGGGGCAGGATACCAACATGCCTCCGGGCGTCCACGATGCGTCGACCATGAGCCGCGCCGGTGCGGACGACGAAAGTGCGGTCGCCCCCGGACCATCGCTCACCGGCGCGGGCAGCCCCGTCCCGGAACGGATCGGCCGGTTTCAGATCCGGCGCGTCCTGGGGGAAGGCAGTTTTGGACGCGTCTACGCCGCCCACGACCCGCAGCTCGATCGGGCGGTGGCGCTGAAAGTCCCCAACCGGAGGCTCTTTGAATCGGGCGTCAGCACGGAAGCGTTCCTGGCCGAAGCACGCACGGCGGCGAAGCTCAAGCATCCTGGACTGGTTGCCGTCCACGACGTGCAGATGGAACAGGACCTGCCGTTCATCGTGCAGGAACTGATCGAAGGCGCGAGCCTGTCCGATTGGGTGAAGTCGCACCGGCCGCCACGTGAGCAGATCGTGCGGCTGATGATCGAGGCCGCGGACGCCGTGGGGTTCGCTCATCGACAACGATTCGTCCATCGCGACCTGAAGCCGGCGAATATTCTTGTGGACGGTGAGGGACATCCGCACGTCGCCGATTTCGGGTTGGCCGTGCACGAAACCGCGCAGCGGGAGCGGCAGGGTGAAGTTTCTGGCACTCCCGCCTACATGCCCCCGGAACAGGTGCGGGGCGAAACCCATCGACTCGATGGACGCTCCGACCTCTGGAGCCTCGGCGTGATCCTGTATGAGCTGCTCGCGGGCAAGCGACCGTTTCAGGGAAAACACCGTCCGGAGCTATTTGACGAGATCTGCACGCGGGACCCCCGCCCGCCTCGGCAGCTCGACCCAACGATTCCCAAGGAACTCGAACGGATCTGTCTCAAGTGCCTGCAGAAGCGGGCTACCGATCGTTACGCCTCCGCGGCCGACTTCGTGGACGACTTGCGGCACTGGCTGGAGAAGTCTGAAACCGGGGGCGGGCGATCGGGCCGCGAAAAGGATGAGCCACAAGCCACCGCATTGCGGATCGTGCCCAAGGGACTGCGTTCGTTCGACGAGCACGACGCCGATTTTTTCCTGGACCTGTTGCCTGGTGCCCGCGATCGTGACGGACTCCCCGAGAGCATCCGTTTCTGGAAAACGCGGATCGAGGAGTGCGATCCCGACAAGACATTTACCGTTGGCTTGATTTACGGCCCTTCGGGCTGCGGCAAATCATCGCTGGTCAAGGCCGGCCTGCTGCCACGATTGGCGTCGAGCGTGGCGGCGGTCTACGTCGAGGCCACACCCAACGATACCGAAACGCGGCTGCTCAAGGGACTGCGAAAGCAGGTGCCTGAGGTGCCGACCCATGCCACGCTGCCGGACACGCTGAAATGGCTGCGAGAGAACCGCCGCGGCAGCGATTCCAAGGTACTGATTGTACTCGACCAGTTCGAACAATGGCTGCATGCCAAGAAAGAGGAGGAGAATACCGAGTTGGTGCAGGCGCTGCGGCAGTGCGACGGCGGTCACGTGCAGTGCATTGTGATGGTGCGGGATGATTTTTGGCTTGCTGTCAGCCGATTCATGAAAGACCTTGAAACTCAACTTCTTGAGGGGCAGAACAGCGCCCTGGTCGATCTTTTTCCAATTCGACATGCCGAGAAAGTGCTGGCAGCGTTTGGTCGGGCTTTTGGCGTGGTTGCGGACGATGCCAAGGACGTCAATAAGGAGCACAAACAGTTTATTGAACAAGCCATTTCCGGCCTGGCCCAAGAAGGGAAAGTGATCTGCGTCCGCTTGGCTCTGTTTGCGGAGATGATGAAAGGCAAGACCTGGACGCCTGCGACACTCAAGGAAGTGGGCGGCACCGAGGGCGTCGGGATTACATTCCTGGAGGAGACGTTCAGCGCCTCCACCGCACCTCCAGAACACCGCTATCACCAGAAAGCGGCCCGCGCCGTTCTCAAATCCCTGCTTCCCGCTTCCGGCACCGAAATCAAGGGCCAGATGAAGTCGTATGCTGAGTTACTGGACGCGTCCGGCTATGCGTCACGTCCACGCGACTTCGATGATCTGATCCGCATCCTCGACAGCGAGATTCGCCTGATTACGCCGACCGACCCGGAAGGCAATGAAGAAAGGGAGAAGAGTGAAGAGGGAAGTGTGAAAGTGGAACGCCTGCCATCCGCCCTTTCACCCTTCCCACTTCAGAATTCACTCTTCTTTCAATTGACGCACGACTACCTGGTGCCGTCGCTGCGGGAGTGGTTGACCCAGAAGCAGAAAGAGACGCGCCGAGGCCGCGCGGAACTCAAACTACAGGAACGTTCCGCAGCCTGGAACGCCAAGCCTGAGATGCGGCAGTTGCCGTCGTTTCTGGAGCACGCCAGCA
>Ga0233425_10001081_pt1 | contig 64227 bp, 44 predicted proteins | sample Watercolumn_Towu_2_FD_181712 | JGI IMG/M metagenome (GOLD analysis project Ga0233425, IMG submission 181712) | Freshwater microbial communities from Lake Towuti, South Sulawesi, Indonesia - Watercolumn_Towuti2014_140_MG | ecosystem: Environmental > Aquatic > Freshwater > Lake | place...
ACCCTCCGCGCCGTCATCCGTCGCCACCAAACCGAACGCATCATCGAAAGGATCAAACATCCCAAACTCCGACAACGACTCCGTCAACTCCTGCTCGCCGTCTAAAAACCGCTCAGTTTGAGTTACAGGCATGCCGTCCGGAACGCGCAGAGAGAATCGGCTTCTCTCCAAGAGCCGCTCCGGCTGCAGTTCGTGGAACTCCCGCTGATCGTCGGCACGTCTCGCATGATTCGCGTATCCCGTAAAGACATCGGACATGAACTGGATCGCGCCTGCACCATCGCAGCAGGCATGATGGATCAGAACGATCATTCGCGACACGCCCACACCAACCCGCACATGGAATCGCACTCCTGACTCGACGGTGACATCGATGCCTTCGTCCTCAGCCAATTCAAATGCCTGATCGTCTGAGAGCCAGATCACCTGCGGATAAACCGATCCGGGCTGCACCCAGCGCGACAGGCCCCAGCAGCGTCGCTTGACTCTGGCAGTTAACAGGGGATGACACGACAGGGCCTCGCGCAGCCCGGCTTCGAAGGCGCTCCGATTGATCTCCCCCGTGAAGTCGAGATCGAGAATGATCGTCTTTCGGTAGAACGGCTTATCGTCGAGCAGCACAAAGTCTTCCAGCGGCGCGAGCGGTAGTGGGAATATGTCGGACATGCGGATCAGAGTGAGTTCGTTCAAACACCAAATTGACTGGTCTCGCTCGTCCCTGGCACGGCACCTCCGTCGGAGAATTCTGGAGTGCGTCGGTCATCCTGCTGACGTGACGCGGGTTTTTACCGGCGCTCGACTTGCCACGCTTCACGGGATTACCCATCCGACGTGTTGTGTCAATCGTGCGAATCGAGCCGCTTGGAGCGATCGCTCGGAGAGCCCGCGCGAGTCCGGCAGAAATTGCCGGAGCGCGGAAAATCACGCGGCAGGGAGTCGCACTTAGGCGTCCAGCACGGGATCGCCGCCGTCCGTTGGCCGCGGTGAAACGACTCCGCCCGGCGCGTCGTCTTGTGCGCCATCGGTGATCGGCGTCTTTTTCGACTTCGCACCGCGATGTGCTACGTGCAGCAGAGCCGGCAGCATCAGGACGTCGCCCACGAGGGCGGCCAGCATCAGGGCGATCATCAAGGCGCCAAAATGAACCGTGGGCACAAACGGGCTGATCAAGAGTCCCACCATGCCCGCGGCGGCGGTCAGCGTGGCTTGGATGAACGGGATACTGGATTCCAGTTGAGCGTTGCGTGTGGCTAGATCGACCGAACCCGACATCCGCTGGTGGTGCCGGAACCGCGAGATGAAATGGAACGTGCCGTCCACGGACATGCCCAGAGCGATGCTGCCCGACAGCATCGTGGCAATGTCGACGTAGCAACCGGCCCAACCCATGGCTCCGTAAATCCAGCATAGCGGAGCGACGTTCGGCAGCATGGCAAGCAAGCCGATCGGAATCGATCGCAGAAGGATGCCGATGGCGAGCGTGATCAGGCCGAGCGCGAGGAGCACGCTGTCTCCGAACCCGTCGAAGATTTCGCGTTGCGTGCTTTCGACCAACTCCGACATGCCGGTGATCGTGACCGGTTCGCCGGCGAGGCGCTGCGACAGGTCGTCGAGAATCTGCCTCCGCGTCATCCCCCGGTTGGTGTGGACTCGCGCCGAGATGCGCCAGATTTGATCGGACTCATCTAGGAACTCGGTGTCAGTCTTCTTGCGTTCGGCTCGCTTGAGCAGCTTCGCGAGCGAAACGGGATCCTGCGGGAGATTGTCGGGAAAAAAGGTCGCGAGCGACTGCGCGACGGCGGGATGCTGCCGGATCTGTCGATCGATGCGTCGGACCTGCTCCAATTGTTCGACGAAGGGTAGTTCGCGACCCTCGAAGTTCACGACCACCTCCAGCGAATCGATGGCGGCAAAATCGCGATGGATGCGGAGGCTGTCCTGACGCACCTTGGAATCGGTGGGCAAAAAAATCAATGACGTGCAAGTCGGCACGGAGCCGCGGCAGACCGAAGCAGGCCGCGGCGGTCGCCAGCAGCGTCACCGCAGTCAGCCCGCGGCTGTGTCTCACGATCCAGTCGGCAAAGCGAGTCGCCGGCGATCCCGCGTGCGTTCCGCGGTGCTTCAGAATCGGGAAAGCCGCGACCAGCCGCGGCATGATCTTCTCGCTCCACCAATCGAACCACACGCCGCGTCGGCGGGCAGATGACCACGAGCGCCGGCGTGATCCCCAGGCCGGCGACCATCGCGATGATCGAACCCAGCGTGGAACCGTACGCGAATTCTCGCACCGGCGCGATGTCGCTCACCGACAGCGACATTTCGCCCACGCACGTCGCAAGTGTGGCGATGAACGTCGGCCACCACGCCAGTTGGATCGCACGCACCACCGGATCAGGGGCCCCTTCCGCGACCGCCTCGTGGTAGTAGTAAAGGTAGTGCACACTGATCGACATGGTGAACACCATCACCAGCACGGGGATCGACGACACCACCATGTTCATGTCGCTGCCGAGCCAGACGAGGATCACGATCGTCAGGTTAATGGCCCACAGCGTCACACCGAACACGAGCGCCGTGAGCTTTTCCTCCTGGACAAACATCGAAAGCAACAAGGCACAAATCGTGAGTGTGACGATGAAGTACGGAATGTTGGCTTCGCGACCGCCGAGACGATCGAGATCGGCGACGAAGAGCGGCGGGCCGGTGACAACCGAGCGGTCGCCGTCGAGGTTGCAGTAGGACAGCACGTCGCGAACTTTGGTGACGGTGACCAGTCGGTCGCGGAAACCGACTTCCGACAGCAGCACTCCGACGCCGGTGAGCGATCCGTCCGCGTTTCGCATCAGCCCGGTCAGCCGTGCGTCAACCTCGTCGTCGGGGACGCCGAGATCGCTCATCACTGTTCGCATTCGATCGGCTGACCAGCAGCGGCGGACTTCGGGCAATCGTTCCAGTCGCACGCAGAGCGATTCGATCATGCGGGTGTCGGCCGCGGCATCGTCGATCGCAATCAGGATGAATTCTTCAACGCCGAACGTGCGCTTGAACTCTTCGTATCGCATCCTCGCCGGAGCCGACTCGGGCATCCACGTCTCGAGGTCGTTGCGGGAGCGCACGCCAAGCGACGCTGCCAGCACCAGCGGCAACGTCGGCCCGACCAGGCAGACAAGGTGCCCACTGAACCTTCGGTAAAAGGTCGCCAGCATAAAGTGCCCTCGATGCCCATTCGGTGTCCTCGCGTCAAGCCGATCCCCAGCCGAGCCGCCGCGGTCCGCGCGCACCATCGACGTGCCGTGTCAATCCACACTCCTACATCGACGGGTGACCCGGCCGCAGCTTGCCCGGCTCGGCAACTCCCTCAGCGACGGAACGACCCGAGTTGCCGACGCAATCGGCACAGATTCTCCCACGGGACCTGTGCGATTGGATTTTGAGACCGAATTTCGCTCGGCTGCGAGCACGTCAGTGAGCGAAACCGTGCGGTTCGCTGTGCGGGAGCATGGCTTGCGCTCGACAGCGACGTTGCGTTCAAATCGACCGGCAGATTTGACAGGGTTTATCTGCGACCTAACGTTGCCATACACCGTTCGACCGATAACCTGCGGGCCGGAAAGATCACAACTCGATGAATTCCCTGTTGACCATGGTGCAGCGCACATGGGAGCTGTGCTCCTGGATTTTGCGCGCGGCGACCGAAGTTTCTGGCCTGGTCGCCCCCTTCAGTTCGCGTGCGTACCACCCAGTCGCCGAAATCGGCGGCCTGTGGCAGGAATCGAACCACGTGCTGGCACACCTCGACAAGCCCATTTCTGTAGTCGCTTGCTTGTTGCGACACCGTCGGTCATTTGGCACCGGAGTGTTCGCCACTGCCGGAGGTCCTGACTTCCGCCTGGCCGTCCATTAGTCGTTGTGCGCGGCAGCAGGGTGTCGAAGTGTGGTACTGGCTGCGATGGAACTACTCCCCATCCACCGTCCATGCCGCTGACACGGTCAGTTTCGTCTGACCGAAAAACTGCTGTCCGTGAGAGCGCCCGGCACGTCGGCGGAAACTTCCAAAATGGCCCGTTTTGAAAGTGGATGCAGACGTGTCGGGCTTCTTTTTTCGAACCTGAATCCGGAATTCGCCGGCGACGGCTCGCGGAACGAGTGAGCAGCGACGGTCATTCGTCTCCGATGGGTTTGCGTCGCGATAGCTTCTTGTGCGACTGCATTTGCTTGTCCTTCCGGCGACGTTGTTTCGAACCGCGCGTGGGCTTGGTGGCACGACGCGGCTTGGGGACCGTGGCAGCGGCCAGCAGAAGTTGTCTCAGTTTTTCCAGGCACGCGGCGACGTTGCCCGGTTGGTCGCGATGCTCCTGGCTGCTGAGCATCAGATCGCCGTCGGTGGTGATTCGGTTGGCGAAGCGTCGCACAAACCGATCGCGCACGTCCGCCGGCAGGCTGGGGCTGACGGCAACTCGCCACCGCAGGAGGGCCTTCGAGCTCACCTTGTTGACGTTTTGCCCGCCCGGTCCGCCGCTGCGCGCGAACGAAAACTCGAATTCATCCAGCGGCACGCGAATTCGCCCCGCGATCAGCCAGTCGGATGGCTCCGTCATGTTCGAGCCTCCTTGCTCGGCCCTTGGCTCTTGGAAGTCAACCCTCTTGCCGCGAGCAGCGCGATCGCCGGCACGAGCGGCGCCCGCATGCGCATGTCGGCCCAGTACAGATAGTGAACGCAGGTGAAACTGACGATCAGCGCGACCAGCGGCCACCAGCGAGGCCACTCCGCGCGGGTCAGCCGCCACAGACCCAGCCCCATCGCGAGGAATTCGGCCACGTAGAACAAACCGATTCCCCACCGCAGCGCGGTCGGCAGCGATCGTTCCGGCGTGTTCAACGGCATGACGCCCCAGAACCGTCCCAGCAACGTCCACCCCGCACGCACCGCCAGGCCGGGATCGTCCGCGATGTTTCGCCACGCCTGCCGGTACATCCACCGATCGCGGGCGACTTCGTCGAACGGTGGCACGCCGTCCGCTCGCAGCGCTGTTTCAAGCGACGCCTGCCACGCCGTCAGACTCTCGCTCGGCCACGCGGTCCCCCACGCTTGCTCGACGACCTCGCGATAGTAAACCGGATTGTGCACCAGCAGCAGCGTGTACCCGCCATGTGTCGTGGTGATGATCGGCCGACCGAACACCATCCAGTTGCGGATCGCCCACGGAGCGACCGTGACTGCCGTGCCGAGAACAGCGCAGAGTGCGAGCCGCCGAGGATGGAGGATGGAGGATCGAGGATCGAGCGTTGGTTGAGGGTCGAGAGTCGAGAGTCGAGAGTCGAGTGGAACAGTGTTGGGCCGCGTCAGGAATTGGCGTGCGAACCAAACCACGCCAACCAGCCCGCCGAAAGCCCAAAACGTCGGCCGGCAGAGGCAGCAGAGTCCGAAAATGACCCCGATCGCAACTGCTGCAGCGTGCTTCCTCGAATCGTCGGCAGTCATCCACAGCACGAGGACCGCCAGCAGCGTGGCCAGTGTTTCCGTCATCACGAGTACCGTGTTTTGCAGCAGCAACGGGTCGACCGCCACCCACCCGGCGGCGACGAAAGGCGCGTTGACCGTGCGGGGTGGCCGCTCTCCATCAAATCCTTCATCGTCTCGAATGTCTCTAGCGGTGCCGCTCAGCAAGCGTTCCGCGGCGAACCAAGTAAGAACTACGGAACCAGTTCCGAGCAACAGGTGGATCCAAGCGATCCACCAGACGGAGTGTTTCGCCTCGATCACAGTGGCCAGAAGCAGCGGGTAAATCGGCGGGCGGTAGGCCGTTTGCCCGACGGTGTCCGGCCGCAAGTAGCCGTGGCCCTGCGCAACATGTATTGCCAGTCCGGCATACATGTCCGGATCGTTGTCGAGCTGGAACTTGAAAGCAGCGATCATCGCGACTCGGACCGCCACCGCCACGGCAACGATCAGGAGCAAGCGCGGATTGCGATTTGACGTGCTGAGCGAGGGCGGGTTGAATGCAGTCACTACGGCGCCGTTCGAGGTGATTCACTGGCCGGTGTCGCGACGTGCGACTATCCTGCCGGACCATAAGTCCCCGGTTCGAAAACCGCAATCCGAAACGCGACTCCCCGCGCCGCTGGAGCAAGGGGACATGCCACTCACGACTGTCCATCAGCACGCGCCACCATGCTCGACCGTTTCGTCGCCGCCTTGATCCGGCATCGGATGCCGCTGCTGATCGTGGGCGCGGTCGTCACGGGCGCGTGCATCGTTCCGGCTTCGCGGCTGACATTCGACCAGTCGATCGAGTCGTTCTACGCCCCGGACGATCCGCACCTGCGCGACTACCTCGACAGCAAGTCACTGTTCGGCGGAGACGAATTCGTCGTCGTGGCGTATGCCGAGCCGAAGCTGTTCGATGACGCTGGTCGGTTGCTGCCGGAAGTGGGTCAGCGGGCACGCGAGTTCGCGGGGAAATTGGCGACAATTCCGGGGGTCGAACGGGATCAGGTGCAGAATCTGGCCGACGCGATGGACGTCGAACGATTCGCGTTCCTCGAAAAGCAGCAGATGAAATTGAGAGAACTCTTCCGCGGAGCGCTGTTCGGCGACGATCAGCAGACCACTGCAGTGGTGCTGCGGCTCACGCCGGCCAAGCACGCTCCGGTGCCGCGTGGCGAAACGTTCGCCGCCATCCGGCGCGTAGCTACCGAACACAACCCGCCAGCGTTTGTCGTGGGAGAACCGCTGCAAATCCACGACATGTTTCGCTACGTCGAAGTGGACGGCGCCGTGCTCGGCTGGGCCTCGACCGCGCTGCTCGTGCTCATCATTCTGCTGATCTTTCGCAGCCTGCGCTGGGTCGTGCTACCGATGCTGGTCGTCCATGCCACGTTGCTCTGGACGAAAGCCATTCTCGTCGCGAGCGGCATGCAACTCAGCATGGTCAGCTCGATGCTGAATTCGCTCGTGTCGATCATTGGCATCGCGACCTGCATGCACGTCACCGTGCGGTATCAGGAACACCGCGTCACGCTCGGTCGAGTCGATGCGACGCGCGAGACGCTGCGCGAGTTGGCTCCGGCCGTGTTCTGGACGTGCGCCACGACCGCCGCCGGGTTCGGCGCGCAGTTGACGAGCCACGTGAATCCGGTCCAAAGCTTCGGCATCATGATGCTGATCGGCACGATGCTGGTGCTGGCGGCTGGTGCGGCCGTGTTGCCGGGAGGCATGTTGCTGGGGGAGCGCGGGGCCGACCCGCGTCCCGCGCTGGCGGCCGGGCTGCTCGGCCGGATGATGTCGCGGATGATCGACTGGGTCGAACATCACCCCGTGCCGACGAGCCTCGCCAGCGTGGGTCTGACGCTGTTCGCGCTCGCGGGCATGTTCCGACTCCGCGTGGAAACCGACTTCAGCAAGAATTTCCGAGCGTCGAGCCCGATCGTGCAGTCGCTCGATTTCGTCGAGACGCGGCTGGGCGGCGCGGGAACCTGGGAGGCGAGTTTCTCGGCACCGGAGACGCTCGACATTGGATTCATCGACAAGGTCCGCCGTGTGTCCGAACGTCTGCGCGAATTGGAAGCGGACGGAAAGCCGCAGATCACGAAAGTCGTTTCGCTCGCGGATGGCGTGGACCTGATCCCGCTGCTGCCGCTGTCGGTGCGGTTGAATCGCATGCGACGGTTCCAACCGGAATTCGAGACGAGTCTGTACAACGCGGAGCGGGGGCGGATGCGGATCGTGCTGCGAGCGTGCGAGCGGCAGCCGTCGGAAGAAAAGCTGCGGTTGATCGCCCGCGCCGAAGAAATCGCACGCGAGGAGTTTCCCGACGCGAAGGCGACCGGGCTGTTCGTGTTGCTCACGTTTCTGATCGAAAGCCTGCTGGGTGATCAGTGGGTCAACTTCGGGCTGGGCTCGTTCATGATCGTGTTGCTGATGACGATCGCATTCCACAGCCTGCGGATCGGGCTGATCTCGCTGGTGCCGAACCTGCTGCCGATCGCGCTCGTGATCGGCACGATGGGCTGGATCGACCTGCCGATCAACATCGCCACGGCCATGATCGCCAGCGTGTCGATGGGACTAACCGTGGATTCGAGCATCCACTACTTTGCCGGCTACCAACGAGCACGCAAGCAAGGCTTGGACTTTTTCGCCGCGCTGCGCGAAACGCACCAAGGCGTTGGCCGGGCCTTGGTTTATGCCAACCTGGCCCTGATCCTCGGCTTCCTCGTGCTTTCGTTGTCTCACTTTATCCCGCTGGTGTACTTTGGAAGTCTGGTCAGCGTCGCCATGCTCGGCGGCTTGATCGGCAACCTGATTCTGCTCCCGCTCCTGATGCGCTGGGTCCGGCTGTGACCGGCGGTGGCGACGTGGCCATGATCTTGTTGACAGCCCCCCGGCCCGGCCTATAATGGCACCCAGCTTCCGCTCTCCCTCCTGCTCACCCGCGGGCGAACCGAGTGGACATCCGACGGTGCCCGGCCGTGGCCAGCGGCGAGATGGGTGTTCATGGACCGGTTCCCAATTCCCGCCTCAACCCGCTCGACGGCGCGTGGCTGTTGTTCGCTTGCGACCTTTGGAGATTGAATCATGTTCGGAGTAAATCACTGGGAACTTCTGCTCGTGCTGGGCATCGCGCTGCTGCTGTTCGGTGGTGCTCGAATCCCCAGCATCGCCCGTTCGCTCGGCAAGAGCATCACCGAGTTCAAGAAGGGTGTGAAGGGAATCGAGGATGATGTCGACGGCGAGTCCAAGAGGGATGAGGAGAAACCCGCTTAGGCGTTTTGGATTTCGTGGAGGTGCGTCATGTTTGGAATCAGTCCAGCCGAAATGATCTTCGTGGGGATTGTCGGCCTGCTACTGTTCGGCAAGAAGCTGCCCGACGTCGCCAAACAGCTTGGCAAGGGGATCATGGAGTTCAAAAAAGGAATGCATGGCTTCGAGGATGTGGTCCGCGGAGAAAGCAGCTATCAATCGTCGACTCCAGTTTCGCGCCCCGCGCCTCCCGACGTACGCGATGATGCCACGGCCCCGAAGTTTGAACCACCGCAGTTCGAACCAACGGCGTCATCGTAATAGACCGGACAACCGATCCCCACGCGACCGCTGACACCGCCGGAGCACTTTCCTCTGCTTGCGGATTCCATCCACCCGATATACGATCCCCAGCCACACGGCAGTCTCAGGGGGAATGGTCCCACAGATCGTCTGTGACATCCCGAGGTCGCGTAGCTCAGTTGGTTAGAGCGCTGCGCTCACATCGCAGAGGTCACTGGTTCGAGTCCAGTCGCGACCATTTTTCCCGCCACACACCTTCCGCATCCGATAACGAATACACGCCCTCCCCGAACGGCTGCCGAACCCACCTAGCACTGCGATAGCTTTACCCGCCACTGAAACTCCAAACACGTTGTGTTCGTCACGGTTAGAACTACTTGCATCAATCCGAACGCACTGATATGCTCGGTTGCTGATGTATCGGATGAATCAACAATGTTGACATAAGTTGCCCAACCATACCTCTTGTTGACGGAGGTCCTCATGTTGATCGGCTCACGGCAGAAACTCGCCCTCGCGTTGACCGTCTCGTTGGTCTGGATCGGAACGACCCGCGGCCAGCAGACGCCCGCCAACCCCAAGGGGTTGGGTGATCCCGGCACACTGCAAAGTCTGAAAGTTGAGCCGAACCTCGACTCGAAGGGGTTTACGCTCCGCGGCCGAGATGGTCGCCAGCAGTTATTCGTCACGGGAAACTATTCGTCTGGTCAAGTGAGAGACCACACGCGGAAAGTGGCCTTCACGGCCGAACCGGCGGGGTTGGTGAACATTGACGCAACCGGCATGGTCACGCCGCTCAAGGATGGTCCGGTGACCATCACAGCCAGGGACGCATCGGGGATGACGGCCAATATCGCAGCCACTGTGATTGGCATGGCCCAGGACATTCCAATCAACTTCACAAATCAGGTCGTTCCAATCTTTACGAAACTGGGCTGCAACGGTGGTGGATGCCACGGGAAGTCCAGCGGCCAAAACGGATTCAAGCTGTCCCTATTGGGCTTCTACCCTGACGAAGACTATGAATTCCTGGTGAAGGAAGCTCGTGGACGGCGGCTGTTCCCGTCGTCACCGGGGCAAAGTCTGCTGCTGGCCAAGCCGGTTGGGAAGTCTCCGCATGGCGGCGGCAAGCGCATGGAAGTGGATTCGTACGAGTATCGACTCATCGCCCGCTGGATCGAGCAAGGCATTCCATACGGCAGCCCGAAGGATCCTGTCGTGACGGCCATCAAATGTTATCCCGAGGGGCGCGTGATGGATCGTGGCGCCGACCAGCAGATCACCACGTTGGCCATTTACAGTGACGGTTCGACGGAAGACGTCACCCGCATGGCGCTGTACGAACCGAACGACACCGAAATGGCAGAGGCGACTGTGACGGGTCTGGTGAAGACCCTCGACCTCGCTGGTGAGGTCGCGGTCATGGCTCGATATCAAGGTCAGGTTTCGACGTTCCGCGCGACAATTCCGCTCGGGGCCGATTTGGGGAGCGTGCCGTCGCCGAAGAACTTTATTGACACGGCGGTGCTCAACAAGCTCAAGCTGCTCGGCATCCCGCCGTCAGCCGTCTGCGACGACTCGACTTTTGTCCGCCGAGTCTACATCGACATCACCGGCAAGTTGCCGACGGAAACCGAAGTCCGCGCATTCCTCGCCGACGCCGATCCTGCCAAGCGCGACAAGTTGATTGATGCGCTGGTGGACAGCCCCGAGTACGCCGACTTGTTTGCCAACAAGTGGAGCCTCGTGTTGCGGAACAAAAAGCGTCAACCCGACGACACTCGCGGCAACTACGGTTTCCATGCCTGGATTCGCGACAGCCTGTACGAGAACAAACCGTACGACCAGTTCGTGCGCGAAGTGCTGACGGCCTCGGGTGACTTGCGCTCGAACCCGCCGGTGACTTGGTTCCGCGAAGTGCAGCAGACCAACGAGCAGGTCGAAGACACGGCGCAGTTGTTCCTCGGCCTGCGAATCCAATGCGCTCGGTGCCATCACCACCCGTTTGAGAAATGGAGTCAGGACGATTACTACGGCTTCGCCGCGTTTTTCAGCCGCGTCGGCCGGAAAAACGGCGAAAGCCCGCGCGAACAACGCGTGTTCCACAATGAAGGGGCGGCGGCGGCGCAGAATCCGCGCTCCGGGCAAAGCCTCAAGCCGACCGGCCTCGGTTCTCCAGCTTTGGAGATCGCCGTCGATCGTGATCCGCGTCACTTCCTAGTGGACTGGATGGCCTCGAAGGAAAACCCATTCTTCGCTCACGCCGTGGTCAATCGGTACTGGAAGCACTTCTTCGACCGCGGCATTGTCGAACCGGAAGACGACATGCGTGCGACGAATCCGCCGTCGAATCCCGAATTGCTGAGCACGCTCGCGAAGCATTTCATCGACAGTGGGTTTGATCTCAAGAACCTCGTGCGAACGATCTGCAAGTCGAACACCTATCAACTCAGCGCGTTGCCGAACGATTACAACCTGAAGGACAAGCAGAATTTCTCGCGGTACTATCCGCGACGCATGAAGGCTGAAGTGCTGTATGACGCACTGCATCTCGTCACGGCGACGTCTCAGAATTACGGTGGGCTCCCCGCCGGAACCACCGCGCTCCAGCTTCCCGATCCGGCTGTGGGACCGTACTTCCTCAAGGTCTTCGGTCAGCCGCAAGGCGACACTGCGTGCGAGTGCGAGCGCTCGTCCGAGGCGAATCTCGCACAGAGTCTGCACCTGCTGAACAGTTCGGAAGTGCAGGGGAAGATCTCCAGCGGCTCCGGCCGCGCGGCGCTGCTCGCCAACGAGAAGGAGCGACCGGACGAGGAACGGATCAAGGAACTGTATCGGTGGGTCTACTCGCGCGATCCGGTGGCCGACGAGTTGCAGATCGCCGTGGCCCACATCAAGAAAAACGAAGCGAACAAGAAGGTCGCCTACGAAGACATCCTGTGGGCCTTGATCAACACCAAAGAATTCTTGTTCAACCACTAGCTCCGTAGGATGGCCGCCATCGGCCGTCCTGTCGCTCGCCGTCGATTCGTCCCCGACACGGACGGCCGAGGGCGGTCATCCTACGACAACCCACCGCCATCCGAAACCGCACGGCGGACCGTGCGGTTTCGCCTACCTAACAACCCAGCCGCGATCGCGCCGGCGAAAATCGGTTCGATCCGAATAATGCACACCGGACGACGCGGATCGTCGGCTGATGTCATTCCGGCGAAGAACTTCCGTTGGCGACCGCTTCGGCGGCTCGCTACGATACGTCCAGCTTTCCAAAACGGTAAACCTTGTTGATTATTTGAGTCACAGTTTCGAGATTCGCGCCGGCGAGCGGGGGGCGTAAGCCCCCCGGTTCGTGCAACGAGTTGGCAACTCCGAGCAACCGGGGGCCTCACAGCCCCCGCTCGCCAAACAATTGATCGCGAAGAACACGGAAGGGAAACTATCATGCAACGAAATCGAATGCTCGCTCGACGGTTCGGCATGACGGCGGTCGTGGCACTGCTCGTCGGATTCACGATCAACGTCGGCAGTGTCTTTGCCCAGCAGCTTCCGGTCAACCGCGTGTTCGCAGTCTTCCCGCCGGGTGGGCAAAAGGGAACCACGTTCGACGTGGCGATCACGAACGGCGTCGATCTGGAAGAAACGCACAAACTCGTCTTCTCTCATCCGGGCATTACGGCGGCTCCCAAGCTCGACGCGGCCATGCAGCCGCAGAGCGGACAGTTCGCGGTCACCGTCGCGGCCGACGTGCCGCCGGGAGTGTACGATCTGCGAGCCATCGGGATGTACGGTCTGAGCAATCCGCGATGCTTCGTCGTGGGCGATCGCAAGGAGATCGCCGAGGTCGAACCCAACAACGACTTGAAGACGGCCACGCCCGTCGAGATCAACACCGTGATCAACGCCCGCTCAAACAGCGGGACCGATCTGGACTACTTCAAGTTTGCCGGGAAATCCGGACAGCGCGTGCTGGCCGATGCCCGCGCGCTGCGGATCGATTCGCGGATGGACGTTTCGTTGGAATTGTACAACGCCGCTGGTCGCAAGTTGGCCACGGCCCACGCGAACCTCAAGCGCGACGCGCTGCTCGATTTCACTCTGCCGGCCGATGGCGATTACTTCGTGAAGGTGTTCGACTTCGTCTACGGCGGCAGCAACGATCATTTTTATCGGTTGAGTTTGCACATCGGCCCGCACATCGACTTCATCGTTCCCGCCTCTGGGATCGCGGGGACGACGGCCGAGTACACGATCTACGGCCGCAACCTGCCGGGCGGGCAGCCGTCGGCATTCAAAACAGCGGGAAAGTCGCTGGACCAACTCAAGGTGCAAATAGCCTTGCCGGCCGATGGCACGCTGCAGCAGGCGGCCGATCCGGCGTCGCCGGCCGAAGGGGGCGACGACGGCATCTCGTACACTCTGGCATCGCCGGCGGGCGCGTCAAGCCCGGTGACCGTGTTCTTCGCGTCCGGCCCCGTCGCGGTCGAGGCCGAACCGAACGACAAGCCGGCACAGTCGCAGAAGATCGCAGTACCGACCGAACTCACCGGTCAATTCCAAGCCCGCGGCGACATCGATTACTTCACGTTCGACGCCAAGGCCGGAGACGTGTTTTGGATCGAAGCGCTAGGCGAACGGACCGGTTCCGGCACCGACCCGCACTTCGCCGTCGAACAGGTGACGAAGAACGACAAGGGTGAGGAGAGCGTCAATCGGATCACGGCACAGGACGACAACGCCGCTAACATCGGCGGCAATCTGTTCAACACGTCGAGTGACGATCCGGTCTTCAAATTCACGGCCGGAACCGATGGCACATTTCGCGTCGTGTTGCGAGATCGATTCTTCGAAAGCCGTGGAGACCCGCGGTTCGTGTACCGCCTGTCCATCCGCAAGGAATCGCCCGACTTCCGGCTGGCGGTGCTGGCTCCGTTTCCCACGGCGGATCAGAATCAGATTTCGAATCCGTACATGCTCAACCTGCGCAAGGGAGACAATCTGCAGGTGAACGTGATGGCCTACCGCCGCGACGGCTATACCGGCCCGATCGAGATCACCGTCGAAGGCCTGCCCGCGGGCGTGACGTGTCCCGGCGCGATCCTGGGGACAAATCAAGACGTCGCATCACTGACTTTCACATCGACCGACCAAGCCGCGGAATGGGCGGGCGCGGTCCGCATCATTGGCAAGGCGAAGATTGATGATGCCGCCGCAGTGAAGGCACTGGCCGACGCCGAAGCGGCTCACAAGGCCGCGGTCGCTGCGCAGCCTCCGCTCGACAAGGCCGCTGCCGACACCGCCGCCGCCGCCAAAACCGCCGCCGAAAATGCGGCCAAGGCCAAGGAGGCTCTTGACAAGGACGCCAACAACGAGAACTTCAAAAACGCAAAGAAAACGGCCGACGAAGCCTCCGCCAAAGCGGACGCCGCTGCCAAAACCGCCGCCGAAGCCAAAGCCGCGGGGGACCAGAAGGTCGCCGCCGCCCTCGCCGCCGTCACGGCCGCTCAAATGGCGCGGCAACAGAAGGCCCGCGACGTCGCCCGCGACGCGCGACCGGCAACCATTGTGTGGCAGGGAGGCAACATCAACGGTCAGATTCAACCGGCCGTCGCCCGCATCGCCCGGACACTCATGCTGTCGATTCAGAAGGAAGCGGCCTACCTGCAACTCGTGGCTGAAGGTCCCGCGAAGTTTGAAGTCAATCAGGGCCGGCAGATTCTGATCCCGGTCAAGCTGCTCAAGCGCGCGGGCTTCGACAACAACGTCAACCTGACGTTCGTCGCCCCGCCGCAGAACGTGCAGGTCGAAAACAAGCCGATCAACAAGGGAGCCGACTCGGCGGTCTACCGTGTGTTCGTCCAGAACAACACCGCGCCCGGAACGTACACGCTGCTGTTGCAGGGTGCCGGCCAGATTTCGTACAGCCGCAATGCCGAAGCCACGGCGAAGGCCGCTGCCGAAAAGGTCGTGACCGACAAAGCGGCCGCTGACGCCACCGAGGCCGACAAGAAAGCCAAGGAAGCAGTTGCCGCATCCACAAAGAAAATGACCGACACCGCAGCCGCCGCGAAAACGGCCACGGATGCGAAAGTCGCCGCGGATAAGCTCGCCACCGACACCGCCGCTGCCGCGAAGGCCGCAGCCGACGCGAAGGTGGTCACCGACAAAGCGGCCACCGACACCGATGCGGCAGCCAAGTCCGCGGCCGAAGAAAAAGTGAAGGCCGACAAGGCCGCCACCGACGCGGACGCCGCTGCCAAGACAGCGACCGAAAAGGCCGTGAAGGCGAAAGCCGATTCCGACGGGAACGCCAACGACAAGGCGCTCGCCGATGCGAAGGTCGCCGCAGAAAAGGCGGCTGCCGAAGCCACCGAGGCTGCGAAGAAGGCCGCCGAAGCCAAAGTCGCGTCCGACAAAAAAGCCGCCGACACGGCCACCGCCGCGAAAACTGCCGCCGATGCGAAGGCTGCTGGCGACAAGAAGGCGACCGACGCCGCCGATGCCACGAAGAAAGCCGCCGATGCCAAGGTGATCGCGGACAAGGCCGCCACCGACACGGCCGCCGCGGCCAAGACCGCCGTGGACGAAAAGGCCGCCGCTGACAAAGCCGCCGCCGATGCCGCTGCGAAACTGACTGCTGCCAACGCCGCCAAGGCCGCCGCCGACAAGAAGGCGACCGACACGGCCAACGTTTCCAAGCCCGCCAACGTCAACGTCGTCGTCCCGGCGACCACGCTCACGCTCGTGGTCAAGCAAGGCCCCGGCACGATGGCTGTCGCTGCGGCCAACGGCGGCGCGATCAAACGCGGCGCGAACATCGAAGTCAAGGTGACCGTGACCCGCGCCAACGGCTTTACCGGCCCCGTGACGCTTTCGCTGCCGTTGCCTCCCGGCGTCGCCGGCCTCACCGCCCCCGAAGTCACAGTCCCGGCGGACAAGAACGAGGGGACCCTCGTCATCACCGCCGCCGCCGAAGCCACGGAAGGGCAACTCGCCAACATGGTGGTCCGAGCCAAAATGGATTTCAATGGCCCGGCCGAAATCGATCAACCGATCGCTCTCAACGTGCAGAAGTAAATCGTAGAGTGGGTCGAGCGAAGCGAGACCCACCCTACCTGATTCCCACCCGATTCAACCCAACGTCCACACCGAGGGTTCCCGCCATGCGTTTCAGCCTGACATCACTCGCGTCCTTCGTTCTCTTCGTGGCCTTCTGTTCGACATCATCGTTCGGACAGGAAGCCAAACCCGCCGCCGGGGCGATCATGCCGGAAGCGGTCAATCTCGGCCGGCCGGTCGATTTCGAAAAGGACGTGTACCCGATCCTCGACGCGAACTGTGTCTCGTGTCACAACGTCGCGATCACCGAGAACGGTCTGAATCTGGAAGACCACAAGGGGATGATGAAAGGCGGCAAGCGCGGCATGGCGATCGTCGCGAAGGATCCGGACAAAAGTTTACTCTACCGCATCGCGTCGCGCGCCATGCAGCCGGCGATGCCGCCGCTGCCGAACAAGGTCGAAGCCAAGGCGCTCACGCCGAAGGAACTCGGCATCTTGCGGCAGTGGATTCTGGAAGGGGCCACTCCCGGATCGGGAATGTCCGACAAGACGATTCAATGGCAGCCGATCCCGAAGGGATTCAACGCGATCTTCAGCGTGGCGGTGTCTTTCGACGGACAGTACGTCGCGTGCGGCCGGGCGAACCGGATCACCGTCTACCACGTCCCGACGGGCGACACGGTGGCCGAACTGACCGACCCCGCGCTCCTGCCGCTGCAATACAACGGCAAGCCGATGTACGAGCCGGGTTCGTCGCACCGCGACTTTGTCCACGCGCTGGCGTTCAGTCCCGACGGACGTTCGCTCGCGTCGGCCGGTTTCCGCGAAGTCAAGCTGTGGAACCGCCCGGTGAACGTGCAGAAATTCAACCTCGCCGCGTCCACTGCCGCCGTCATGGCGGTCGCGGTGTCGCCGGACGACAAGTGGCTCGCCACGGCAGCGGCCGACTTTTCGATCAAGGTGTGGAACCTCGAAAACGGTCAGGCGGCGAAATCGCTCGTCGGGCACACGGCGTTGGTTTCCGGTCTGACGTTCACGCCGGACGGAACCAGACTGCTTTCATCCTCGCACGACAAGTCGGTTCGCGTGTGGAACCCGATCGACGGCGCAGCCCTCGCGCGGATCGATGCGCCTTCGGCGCTGAACGGCGTCGCGGTGACACCGGACTCGACGAAGATCGTCACGGCCGGGGCCGACAACCTGCTGCGGGTGTGGGATTTCTCGCTGGCCGTGCCGGCGAAGACGCTGGCCACTCCGGCCGCGCCCGTGCTCGCGATTCGCGTCAGCCCGGACAAGAAATGGCTGGCCCTCGGGGAAGCGGACGGCAAAGTCAACGTGGTCGACCTCGCGACCGGTCAGGTGGCGAAGGCGCTCGCGGGTCACACGGGAGCCATCGCCAGCGTCGGCTTCAGCGCGAACAGCGCTCGACTGGTGTCGGGCGGCGCGGACAAGACGACGCGCGTCTGGGATGTCGCTTCGGGGAATCTCGTCGCCACGATTGCCGCCGGAGCCACCGCCGTGGAATCGGTCGCCCTGCATCCGAACGGAATGCAAGTGGCCGCCGGCTACGCGGACGGCAAGATCGCGCTCTGGAAGCTCGACGCTTCCGACAAACCGCTGGAACTGACTCAGGAGCAGGCCGAACGCCCGCTCGCCGGCCACACGATGCCGGTGACGGGTCTCGTTTACAACGCGGGGGGCGACGCGATCTTCACGTCGTGCCTCGACGGAACCGTGCGGCGATTCACCACGGCCAACGGTCAGCAGGCGTTCGCCGCGAATCACGGCGCCGCGGTGCACGATCTCGCGCAGAGTGCGGACGGGCAGTGGCTGGCATCGGCGGGTGAGAACAATCTCGTGAAGATTTGGAACGCGGGGAACGGCGCCGCCGGACCCAAGCCCGATCTCGGCGGGTTCACGGCTCCGGTCAAAAGCGTGACGTTCACGGGCGACAACGCCCGCGTGATCGGCGGATCGGCGAACAATCAGGTGCTGGCGTTCAATCTGGCGGCCGGTGTCGCGGAACAACTGTACCTCGAACACGCGGGAGCCGTGGAAGCGCTCGCAGTCGCGGGCGAAAAGGGAACCGTGATCGTTTCGTCGTCGGCTGACAAGTCGGTGCGATCGTGGTCGCTGGCCGTCGTTCGGCAACTCGCCGGGCACGCGAACCCCGTGACCTGCGTCGCGGCCATTCCGAACGCTCCCGCGCAGATTCTGTCCGGCAGCGACGACGGATCGGTGCGGCAGTGGGATCTGAACAACGGGAACATGGTGCGGCAGATGGCTCACGGCGGCCCCGTGACCTCGATCGCCGTGCGGCCGGACGCGGCGTTTTTTGCGTCGGCGTCTGCCAACAACACGGCCAAGTTGTGGAACGCGTCGAACGGCCAGCAGGCCGCTGAACTGCGCGGCGACGTGACGGCTCAGCGCAGCACGGCTCGCGCCGGGTTCGACGTGAACGACGCGAAAAACGTCGTCGCCGCGGCGACCGCGGCGGTGCCCGTGGCCGAAAAGAATCTGACCGAGAAGACCGACGCGCAAAAGAAGGCCAACGAAGCCAAGACCGCCGCCGAAAAAACGTCCGGAGAAATGGCGGCCAAGGCGAAAGAAGCCGCGGACAAGGCCACAGCTGCGAAGACGGCTCTCGATGCCAAGAAGGATGACGCGGCGCTGCAGAAGGCGCAAGCCGACGCTCAAAAAGCATCCGACGATGCGGCGGCGGCTGCGAAGAAGGCGGCGGACGACGTGACTCGAGCGGGTGAAGCCATCACGCGGGCGGATGCGGCGGTGAAGGTCGCGACCGACGGCGTGGCGAAGGCCAAGGCCGACGTCGAAACGGCGAACGCGGTTCAGAAGCAAAAGGAAGACGCCGCGAAGGCCGCGACCGATGCGGCCACCGCGAAGGAGAAGCCGATCCGCGCGATCGCGTTTTCTCGCGACGGCAAGGAAGTAGCGACGGCGGGGGACGACGGGCTGATTCATACGTGGGATGCGACGACCGGTTCGCCGCTCGACCTGCTGACCGGTCACGGCGGGCCGGTGCTCTCGCTGGCATACACATCGAACAAGCTGCTGGTTTCCGGCGCGGCCGATCAGACGGCGAAAGTCTGGAGCCTGCGTCCGGCGTGGACGCTCGCGGGTGTGCTCGGACCGAAAAAGGAAACGCCGCAGGAAGTCTCCGATTCGGTGTTCGTCAGCCGCGTGCTGAGCCTCGCGTTCAGTCCCGACGGGGCGACGCTGGCGACCGGTGGCGGCGACCCCAGCCGCAGCGGTGAAGTCACCTTCTGGAACGTGGCCCAGCAGACGCTGATCAAAAACCTGACCGACGTCCACAGCGACACCGTGTTCGGTCTGGAATTCTCGCGCGACGGCAAGCGGCTGGTGTCGGGAGCCGCGGACAAGTTCGTCAAGCTGATCGACATCGAAACGGGTAAGCCGATCAAGCAGTTCGAAGGCCACACGCACCACGTGCTCGACGTGACCATGCGTCCCGACGGCAAGATCATCGCCAGCGCCGGAGCCGACAACGTGATCAAGGTGTGGGACGTAGAAACCGGCGAGCAGCAGCGGACGATTCAGGGCTTCACCAAGCAGGTCACGTCGATCCAATACCTCGGCCGCGGCGCCGCGTACTTCAATCAGATCGTGAGCTGCTCGGGCGACAAAACCGTGCGGTTCCACCAGGCGGACAACGGGAACAACTTCCGCAACTTCGCCGGAGCCGTTGACTACATGTATGCCGCGACCGCGTGGGTCAACGAGTTGAAGGACGCCGAAAAACTCGTGATCGCCGGCGGCCAGGACGGCGTGCTCCGCCTCTGGAATGGCGAGAACGCGCAAGCCATCCGCCAGTTCGACCCGCCGAAACCGCCGGACGCTAACCAGCAGGCGGCGAAGTAGAACGCCAATTCGAGCGAATTCCCGGCTTCTGCGAAGGAGCTGCGCTTCTTTTCGTGCGTCATTACGTGACGAAAATCGAGCGCCGTGCTCGACGCCGGAAATGCCTCACGATGGGGAAGGCAATGATCGCCAGCGCGAGCAGCCACGGTGTCAATCCCACGGCAAGCAACATTGAACCTTGCGCGAAACGTGTGAGTTCGTGAATTGACGCCGACCACGTTTGGCCGATCTGTGCAACGAATGCCGGGGCCTGCGGCGGGACGTATGTTTTCTGCTCGCGGGCGGTGATCGTGACCGTCGTGAGTTCGGTCTGGTGCGTCAGATACTTGAGTCGCCCCTCGATCCGTTCGATTTCCTCACGCACCCGGCCGAGTTCCGCTTCAACGGCGATCACGTCCTTGATGTCACCGCTGCGGTCGTCGAGCAACCGCACGATCCGGCGCTCGATCTCGCGCTTATTCGCCAGCCGCGCCTGGAGATCGATGAATTCCGCAGTCACGTCTTGCGCGTGCGTCTGCCGCGACTCTGGGACACCGGCCGCGGTCACTTCATCGACAAACGCATCGAACTTGTTGATCGGCACGCGGACGATCCAGCGTCCCGTGCGCTGGTAGCCTTGCGTTCGGTCCACCTTCGATTCCGCCACGTAGCCGCCAGATTGCGGAACCAGTCCGGCCAACCGCTGCTCGAACGCTGCGAAATCCTCGACGACCAGCGAGATGTCGGCCGTCTGGATGATTCTCCGTTGGTCTGTGGTTGTGCCACCCGGATCGGACAGAGTGGCGCGTTCCCCGGGCGTCGCCCCCGGTGGGAACTCGTGAAGGGCTTGGCCTCCACAACCAACCACTTGCACCGCGAGCAACAACAGACCGGGGACTCTCATGGGCTGTCTCCAAGCGGTGAACGTCCCAGTGCGATCGACTCGACATGCTTAACTACCTGAGATGCGCAAACCGACGTTCTATTCCCAGCGTTTCAGGAGATCGTTCGCGGCAGTCGTTAATCTGTACCGCACCCACTGGCTGGCCACGCTTGCCGGTCGGCGGCGACATAGTTACTGTCGGAGACCGTTCACCCGGTCAATTCCCTTTCGAATCCGGATGGCCATCCTGTTTCAGTACCTGTCACCCTGGGAGACCGAACGATGGCGAAGCAAAAACCGGCGGAGAAATCAGCGCCACCGCAGCGCGAACAGAACTTCGTCGAACTAATGATGGTGGCGGCCGATTTCGTGAAGAGCCGGGGCGGGATTGACGCGGCCAAGCTGGCGCTGGCCGATGCCGGCAAGTTCATCCAGCACGCGGGCGGCGTCGATGCGGCCTCGAAGGCGCTCGATGTGCTCCAGGATTTGAAAACGAAGATCACGTAGAGCAAGCGTCCCGCTTGCTCTCGCCGGGTGCCACGGGCGGCTTGTCTGCCCGTGCGAATCCGGACGATGCTCGCACTGGCAGCAAGCTGCCAGTGGCACCCGTCGCTTTCTCGTTTGCAATTCATTTTGTTTCAGGAACCAAGCCATGACCAGTCAACGCTGTGTCGGTGTGTTGATGACCACTTTGATCCTGGCGTCTGCCGGGCGCGTTTCGGCCGCGGACCCGATCGGGCCGAAGAAAATCGTGACCGTGGAGGGGATCACTGAGTACCAACTCGACAATGGCTTGCGGCTGCTGTTGTATCCCGACGCGTCGCGGCCCAAAGTGACGGTCAACATGACGGTGCTCGTCGGATCGCGTCACGAAGGGTACGGAGAAACGGGGATGGCTCACTTACTGGAGCACATGGTTTTCAAGGGGACGCCGACTCACCCGCACATCCCGCGGGCGCTGCAGGATCACGGAGCCCAGTTCAACGGCAGCACGACCCCGGATCGCACGAATTACTATGAAACGCTTCCGGCCAGCGTCGAGAACCTGGAGTTCGCCCTCCGGCTGGAGGCGGACCGGTTGGTCAACAGCAACATCTACAAGCACGACCTCGATTCCGAGATGACCGTCGTGCGCAACGAGTTCGAGCGCGGTGAAAATTCGCCCGGAGCCGTGCTGGGCAAGCGGATCAGCGCGGCGGCATTTGAATGGCACAACTACGGCAAATCGACGATCGGCAACCGCAGCGATATCGAGCGCGTGCCGATCGAGAACCTGCGGGCGTTTTACCGCAAGTTTTACCAGCCGGACAACGTGGTGCTGGTCGTCGCCGGTCAGTTCGAGGAAGCGAAGGCGTTGGAACTCGTGCAAAAAACCTTCGGAGCCATCCCGCGCCCGGAACGAAAGTTCGACGACACGTACACCGATGAACCCGAGCAGGACGGTGAGCGCGTTGTCACGTTGCGGCGCGTGGGGGATGTCGCGGCGATCGGCATCGCGTACCACATTCCCGCCGGGCCGCACGACGATTCAGCGCCGCTGCAGGTCCTCGCCAGCATCCTCAGCACGCGTCCGTCCGGCCGGCTGTACAAGGCCCTGGTCGAAACGAAAAAGGCCACCAGCGCCAGTTCGTCCGCCCGCGGCCAGCACGACCCCGGCCTGATGGAGATCGACGCCGAGGTGCCGGACAGCAAGTCGGTCGAGGAGGTCCGTGACATCATTTTCGCCACCGTGGAACAGATCGGCACCGGGGGCGTCACCGCTGAGGAGGTCGATCGCGCCAAGCAGCAGATTCTCAAGATCCGGGAAATGTCGGCCGCCGACACCAGCCGGATTGCGGTCTCGCTCAGCGAGTGGGCCGCGCAGGGGGACTGGCGCCTGTACTTCCTGCACCGCGACCGGATTGAACAGGTCACGCCCGCGGCCGTACAAGCTGTGGCGGCGAAATACCTCCAACGAAACAACCGTACCGTCGGGATATTCATCCCGACAACCAAGCCCGAACGGGTCCCCGTGCCCTCCACACCCGATGTGAAATCGCTCGTGTCGAACTACAAGGGTCGGCAGGCAATCTCCGCGGGCGAAGCCTTCGAAGCGACTCCGGCCAGCATCGAGGCGCGCGTGCAACGGTTGGAACTGCCCGGTGGGATCAAGGCCGCGCTGCTTCCCAAAAAATCGCGCGGCGAGGAGGTTCAACTTTCGATCACGCTGCGCTACGGCAACGAGGAGAATTTGAAGGGGCTCGAAACCGCAGCGAGCTTCCTCTCTGACCTGATGCTGCACGGCACGAAGAAACTGACCGACCAGCAGATTCGCGACGAACTTGACCGCCTGAAGGCCACGCTGAGCGCTGGCGCCGGTGGCGGTGGGCGTGGAGGTCGCGGGCGGGGTGGCTCGTCGTCGACGGCCTCGGCCGGTTCGGCCAGCTTCTCGATCCAGGCCAAACGCGACACGCTCCCGGCAGTCCTCGAAATTCTAACACAGGTACTCCGCGAACCGGCGTTGCCCTCAGATCAGTTCGAATTGCAAAAGCGGGCCCGGCTGGCTTCGCTGGAGGAAATGCGCACTGAACCGGGACTGTTGGCCGCGCGCTTGTTGCAGCGCCAGCTCTCGCCTTACCCCAAAGACGACATCCGGTACGTCCCCACGATCGAGGAGTCGATTGAACGGCTCAGGGCGACCTCGTACGAACACGTCGTGCGACTGTACCGCGACTACCTCGGTTCGCAGGCGGGCGAACTCACAATCGTCGGCGACTTCGATCCGCAGGCCTGTCTGCCGATCCTGCGCGACGCGCTCGCGGGCTGGAAGGGGACAATGCCGTACGCCCGAATCGAGAACCCGCTGACAGGCAACGTCACCGGCTCGCAGCATCGGATCGTGACGCCGGACAAGGCCAATGCGACGTACAACGCCGGGTTGCAGTTCGCCGTGCGAGATGACGACCCGGACTATCCGGCGCTGGTCATCACCAATTTCATTTTTGGAGGCGGTTCGTTGGCGTCGCGGCTGGGCAACCGCGTGCGGCAGCAGGAAGGGTTGTCATATTCGGTCGGGTCGAGCTTTTCCGCATCGTCGTTTGATCGCCGGGCTGGCCTGTCGATGATGGCCATCTGCAATCCGCAAAACATTGGCCGTGTCGAAACGGCCATGCGCGAGGAATTCGATCGATTGCTGCGTGACGGCGTCACGAAAGAGGAATTGGAGCTGGCCAAGCAGGGCTACCTGCAGGCTCAGAAAGTTCGACTCGCCAGCGACAGTGCGATCGCGGGCCTTCTGAGCGAGCTTAACCACACCGGCCGCACGATGGCGTATCGCGAGCAACTCGAGAAACGAATCGAAGCCTTGACGACGGAGCAGATCCACGCAGCGGCGAAGAAATACTTCGATCCGAAAAAACTCGTGATCGTCACTGCCGGCGACTTCGAAGCGAAAGCGGCGTGTGGCGGCGGGTGATTTCACCTCCGCGCCGGGTACGCAACAGGCGTGCCTGACACGGCCGTTCGTCAGTCGGCTTTGACGCCGCTCAACGGATGATGCGTGACGGCGTCCCAGGCCAGTTCCTGCAGCAGGCGATTCAGCTTTGCATCCCACTCCGGGTTTTTGGCACGTTCGAGGACGAGCGGGATTGGCAATCCCACAGGCGTGCGGCGGTAGATCACGGCGAAGTGGCAGTACGCGACCAAAGCCTGCAGCGGCGGCTTGGCGTGTCAGATGGCGTCCGTGAACAAATCCTCCTGCTGCTTCAGCCCCCGGGCTTCGCCCGCGATGATCTTCTCGCGCAGAGCGATGACCGCCTGGCCGACGGGGACCACGTAGAGCACGGCCTGGCCGAGTTTTTTGTTCAGTTCCGTGACGTGTTCATCCATACTCTGAAAGTACGGCGCATGCAACCTGCGGAGTTCGTCGCCGGTCGGGGCGTTGTGATCCACTTTCGCAGGCCGCTGCTTGAAGGTCGTGTCGTAAATGTCGAACGGCAGCCAGAACTCCTGCACGGTCACGCGCACTTTCGGATTGTGCTCGAAGGCCAGTCTCGCGAAGTTCTCGATCCCCTCGTCGGGCAGGTGAATCGGCGACAGCGTCAGCACATCGACCTTGCCGGATCGCAGCGATTCCTTCGCCTTGAATTTGTCGTCGGCCACGTCCCAGTGCTGGATGACGCGCGAACCGCCGATGCCGGACAAACCGACCATCGTGTGGTCCTTGATTCCGGCTGCTCTGGCCATGTCGCTCAGAATACTGGGCACGAACACGTGAAAACTGTGACCGGCTGAGAAGACTCGCTGCCCCTCGACCGGGGAGCGTGCAGCCGGTTGGGGCTGTTTGTCTTGAGCCTGCGTCCGGGGAGTGCCGAGCAGATTCGCAGGTGCGAACACGGCGACGGCGAAGATTGCCGACCACGGAAACCTGCTTCGGGTTGGTTCCGCCATGTGAAAGCTCCTTCCATCGACGACACTTGGATCACGTGAGTTCATTGTCGACCCGCATCGTAAGCGATGAATGCAGTCTGCCGCCACCGACAATCAACGACATCGACTCAGTCCTACAAGGCCACAACGAATGCCAAACCGAGCGGCAAGGCGATAGCAACCGCACGAATAGCAATGGCCCGTTTGTTTGTGACTCCGGGTTGAGGAAGTAGCTCGCACGGCCACAGCATCAAGGGGGCGGCCGGGATCAGGACGAAGCAGGCGGATGGCAACACGGCAACGAGCTGGCCAGCCAGCATCAACCCGCTGACGATGACGAAATGGACCAGGATCATTCCGCGAACTAAGTCGCGAGCGTTGCCGCGGAACGAGACGACACTGCATCCGGAAATCGCGGCGGCCGCCGCGACGGCCAGCAACCCGAATCGCAAGCTCACGAAGGCCGACATCAGAACGGCGCCGCAAAACGCCGAGGCGCACAGACTTAGCGAGAGCATGTTTCCCGAAGTCATCCGGGCGAGTCTCTCGAGCAGGATCGTCGGCAGAAAGACACCGCCGCTGAAAACCGCGACGTAGACTTCTCGCAGTGGAGCCAGGTCGCTCCAGGTTGGAACGAGCAGCCATCCAGCTCCGATCGCGACTGCGATCCAATGCACCCAACGGCCGACAGTCGGCATGCGCGGCATCAATCCGATGGGGCCGACGACAGATGCCATCGCTCCAAGCCACGGCAGCCAGTGCCAGTACGTCGTCGGTCGAAGGTTCCCCGTTTCCAGAGCGGTGAATCCGGTGAAGAAACCAGACGCGCATCTCAGGGCACCAGCCACCAAGGGGGCGATGTCGCGCGGAAGAACACGGAGCAGGCTCCATGCGACGGCGATCGCGAGGCCGGCCGGCACAACGATTCCGTAGCCAGCCGTCTCGATCGCGAACTTCATGGGCGACTCTGGATCTACTTGTCCTGACCATCCGTCGGTTGTGCGGCCGGCGGTTGTCCGGAATCGCCACCTGGCCCACACTGCTTGCGACCGCGGCCACGGCCTGGACGACCGGGACCAAAACCCTGCCCCTGCGTGGCCTCGGTCTTTTCGCCGATCACGACTGTCAGCGAGACCTCCTTCTCGACTCGATCCGCACCAAACGTCATTCCGAATTCCGTGCGGTCGATCGAGAACTTGCTGGTGAGCGTCAGGCCTTCGTCGGTGATACTGAACTTGGCGGGGAAGCTGATCTCCTTGGTCGCGCCGTGCAGCGTGAGGTTGCCGGTGATTGTGACGCTACCCGCGGTCGCATCGTCGGCTTTGATGCTCGTCGATTGAAATGCCGCTTGCGGGTGTTCGCGGACGTCGAAGAAATCGGCTGACTTCAGGTGGTTCGTCAGGTTTGGAATCTCTGTCCAGACCGAAGCAGTCTCGATGTCCACGGAAACAGACTTGAGTGATTTCGTGTTGGTATCGACATCAACTTTGCCGGTGAACTTTTCGAAACCGCCCGTGCGCGGATCGGGCTTGACGCCGGAGTGGGTTCCGACGAAGACGATCTTTGTGTTTTCCTGCGTGAGCGCGGCGGCTCCGGATTCGATGGGTACTGGCTTCAGTTCCACAGAAGCCGTTCCCTCAGCACCGCCCGGCAGCTTGTCGTCGGCAGCACCCGGCGTGAGAGCCGGTCCCGAATTTCCTCCCGGCGCGCCCGGTGCAACGCTCGCCGTTGGCGTTCCACCCCCGGAACCTCCTCGACCCTAGCTGTTGCAGCCAGCCATCATCAGGCCAGCCATCATCATCACAACCGTTCCGAACCGCATGGCAGATTCCTTGCAGAAAAAATTGGTCAGGGGATGACACCGCGTGCCCGGTGCCGTTGTTCGCTTGTGAAGTTGGGCAGGCGCGCCACTCTCTCGTGTCAAAGATTGAGACCCATCGTATCCAAATCCATTGGGAGTGCTACTCCGCCACTCGATTTGGGTTGTCACGAGAACTCATCTCGCAGGCGGGCAGCGGCGGCCACTTCGTTCTTGAGTTTTTCGTAGACCTCATCGATGCTGACAACGGCCGCCGAACCGGGCGCGAAGCCGCAATCGGGGTTGAGGGTGATTCGTTCGGGAGCCACGTATTTCAACGCGGTGCGCACGCGTTCGACGATGGTGTTCGTGGAATCGATCACGCCCGGCTGGCAGTTAACGCAGCCGAGGCCGATCTCGAAGTCCTCGCGCAGGTCCCGAAACACCGACATGTCGCCGGCATCGGGCGTGGTGAATTCCATCGTCAGGTGATGCACCGCCAGCCGGTTCAACTGCTTGAGGATCGGATCGTAGCCGCCGCGGAAGTTGGCTTCGCCGCGGGCTCGTGCTCCGGCGCGGCGGCACAGGTGGACGGCCAGCCGGACGCCGGTGATGCCATCGACGAGCTGGTTGATCATGTCCACCGAAAAGTCCGCGGCGCGGTCCGCGTTGTCGTACTTGGCTCGCACGCAGTCATCGACGAAGAGGCACAGATGCGGGTCGTCGATCTGCACGATCGAAACGCCGAGGTCGCGGAGCAGTTCCAGCTCGCGCCGCAGCACGGGAACGCAATCGCGGACGAAGGCTTCTCGCGTCGGGTACGCTTTCGACGACTTATCCGGATCCCACATCCGTTCCCCCAGCAGCGCGGGCGACGGCAGCGTGGCCTTCATCTGTCGGCGGGTGAACTGCTTCAAGAAGGCGATCTCCCGTGCGATGAATCCGGGAGTCTTCGGCGCGAGCTTTTCGACGACGATCGTCCACGGCCGGCCGTCAGCCGGGTTACGGCCCAATTCGAAGCCGTACGCGAGTTCGGCGATCACGCCGATGTACGATTTCCGCCACCACTCGCCGTCGGTCAGCACATCCAGTCCGGCGCACTCTTGCAACGCCACGACCGATCGCACCGCGTCGCTCATCAGTCGGCGATACTCCTCCGGCGCGACGGCCACTTCGTCGTTGATCAAGTCCTTCACGTAGTCCGGCCGCGGCATGGAACCGACCACCGACGTCGGAAACAGAAGTTTTTTACCCATCGAACGCCTCCTCGATCATGCGTGACGACAACTCCGTAGGACGGCCCGTAAGGGCCGTCCCACGGTCATTTCCAATGACGACGGGCGTAGTCGAAGTCCTGTTGCGTGTCGATCTCGATGTACCCCCCGGGCGTGTCCACGTGCACCATTCGTTCGCCGGCCTCGATCATTTCCTGGAAGAGCAGAATCAGGTACGCCTTCTCGAACGTCGCCGCCTCGCGAAACGGCCGTCCGGCATGCTTCTCCCGGCAACGGTGATAATGTTCCCGCAACCGCGCCGCGCCGGATGCAGAAAACACCGCAACGCCGATGTACTCGCCATGCGCCTCGCGCGGGTCGATGCCACGATGGATTCGCGTGACCAACCCGTTGCTCACCGTCACTTTTTCCGCGTCATCCGGCGGATGCTCCGTGCGCTCGGTGTACCGGCTCAGCCACTGAGTGTCCACGACCACCGACATGTCTTCATCTCTGGACAGCAACCGGGCGACGACCTCGGGCGTGAACAGGATGTCCGAGTAGCAGCAAATGAACGGCTCGGTCATGAATTCTTCAGCGCAGAACAGCGACGCGAGGATGTTGTTTCGCTCCCAGTCGCGGTTGTGGCAGATCGACAACTGCGGGTACGCCTGCCGGACCTTGTCGATCTGGTATCCGCCGATGAAACGGATCTGGTCGATCCCGTTTTCGCGGAACGCGGCCAGTGTCCAGTCGAGAATTCTCCATCCGCGAACCTCGGCGAAACACTTGGGGGAATCGGCGGTGGTCGGCATCAGCCGCTGACCACGTCCGGCCCCGATGATGATGGCCTGCATGGGATTCCTTTGGAAAGCTCGGTGTAAATCAGCCGGAACTCGCTAGCGTCCGGTTATCGTGAACACACAGCCAAATCGCGAGCTAGTGCTCGGCGGCTGATGAACAAACCGAGTTCAAAGTCTGCGGGCGAAGTGGACCTGACGGGCCACCTCGATGAAACCGCAGTCGGGGTACAAATGGTTGCCGATGGCGTTGTGGGCCATCGTTTCGATCATCGCGTAGGTCAAGCCTTCGCGGCGGAAGTAATCGAGGGCGTGTTCGATGAGACTCCGGCCGAGACCTTGTCCGCGGGCGGAGGCATCGACGGCGAGGTTCGGGATGCGTCCCTTTCCCGCCTCGCGATCAATTCGCGTGGTGACGTAGCCGATCACGCGGCCTTCCACTTCGGCGACGAAGATGCCGACGGCGTGCGCGGCCACATCGTCGTCGATATGCCGCGCCTTACGCCACCGCCAGTCGTGCCCATTCAGCACGCCGAGCACTTCCTCGACGTTTTGCTCCAGCGACACGCCGACGAACGAATCCACGGTGAGACGTTTGATCGCCTCGAGGTCGTTGGGACGAAAGTTGCGGATGGTGGCTGGCATGGCCTCGATGGCCGCATCATCGGCGACGCGGGACTGCCGGTCAACCTTGGGATTGGAGAGTAACCCGAAGCGTGAGCGAGGGAGAGTCACGCTGGTTTCACCGACGCTCTGGATGACGCTTCGGGTTACTGAGGCGACGACGGTTCGACGTCATACCGGTTCGACCGTGCCGTCGGCGAACTGGCGCAGACCGGGTCCAGCCTGATCGGGAGCGATGCCGTACACGAGCAGTCGGACGGCTTGATCATGAAACTTGCCGTCGAGCGTGAGGAACGAAATGCGGGGCGAGGTCGTGATTCCTTCGGCGGCCGCTTCTCCCTCGAGGAGCACGTTCCAGATGATTCGTTCGACGCTGGTGAACAGCGACTGCAGACGCAGCACATCGAACTGAAAATTGACGTGGCGGCGTTCGCCGTCGTCCCGGCCGCCGATGATTTCGGTGCAGCCGAGGTAGAAGCCGATCTCGTCGCGCTCGTCGTTGGGCTGGAAGTCGAAACCCACCCGGCCGATGTCGGTGAGCGGCTCGAAAAGTTCGGCGACCTGATCGATCAGTTTGTCGACCCACTCGGGACGCGGCACGCGCTTGGTGCCGCGTCGAGCGCTGTACAGTTCGACCTGCTTCATCAGATGCTGGATCGTGAGATGAGAGTGGCTCAAGGAAGTCGATCTCCGGAGGTGCTGCTTGGTAGGACGGCCCTTCCGGGCCGACTGTGTGACGGCCCGGAAGGACCGTCCGACGTCGCTCAATGCGGACGGACTGCGGACGATTATCGCGACGACGTCAAACTCAACTCAGATTATCGGGGGCGTGACGGGTGGAGTCGCACAGGATTTTATCGGGTCGCCGTGATCGCTGGCTTTCGCCGCCTGTGAAACGGGTCTTGCAGACGCTGCGGCAGCTTGAAATTGTGGCGGTTGTTCGGACGGTAGGGAGTGCGACCGCATGGCCGGACGGTCTCGATTGAACTTAACCCAACCAGCGGTTTGCACTACATTTCCCGCCCTTTCAATGCCGTCGAGGTGCGAAGTTCGCCGAGGAGTTGCCTGTGACGCCGATCGCGATCGTGCAACGAGTGCCCTGGACGCTGGCCGTTTGTGCCGCCGCGCTGATGGCTCTCGGCGTGACCGGGATCGCGCGCGGAGACAATCTCGTCGTCGGCGGCGATCTGGCGCGGCGGCAGGGTGTGTGGATTGTGCTGGCCGTGCTCGGATTGCTGGCCGCCACGGTGCTGCCGTACCGGACGCTGCGTCGCGGTGCCTATCTGTGGTTTGCCGCGAGCGTGACGTTGCTCGTCGTCGTATTTTTCTTTCCCGAACGGAATGGCGCCCGGCGGTGGATTCCGACGCCGATCATGCACTTCCAGCCGTCAGAAATGGCGAAGCTGTGTTTCATCGCGGCGCTGGCTCGCTACCTGACGTTTCAGGACCACGTGCGCCGGCTGCGCGGGCTGATCGTGCCGTTCGTCATGGCGCTCGTGCCAATGGCGTTGATCCTCAAGGAGCCGGACCTCGGCACGTCGCTCCTGTTTCTGCCCGTGCTGTTCGCGATGCTGTTTTCGGCGGGAGCGCGGCGTTGGCATCTCGCGCTGGCCATTGTCTTGGGTGTGGCGCTGCTGCCGGTGATGTGGTCGGGAATGCGGCCGTACCAGCAGGCGCGGATCGTCTCGCTCTTTTCACAACGCGACGGCGGCTCGGCGCCGCAGGAACTCGGGTATCATCTGCACCAGTCGAAACAGGTGCTGGCACTGGGCGGCGTGTTGGGAAGCGAGCTGTCGGGCGTCGCGGTCGATGACCTCGACGCGTACCATCTGCCCGAGCGACGGACCGACTTCATCCTGTGCATGGTCGGCGAACGCTGGGGGCTGATCGGCACGCTGTCGACGTTGGCTCTGTATCTCGCGCTGTTCGGTCGCGGGATGTTTCTGGCAGCCACGACGCGCGAACCGTTCGGCCGCTTGGTGGCTGTCGGTATCATCGCGATCCTCGCCGCGCAGACAATCCTCAACACCGCCATGATCGTGGGCCTCCTGCCGATCACCGGTGTGACCCTGCCTCTGATGAGCTATGGCGGGTCGAGCCTGCTCTTCACCTGCGTGGCACTGGGCCTCTTGATCAACATCGCCCTGCGACAGAACTTCGACCTTGCGCGCGATCCGCTGCGGAGACCGATGTGAGTTGGTTGTGAAAACGCCGGGAGGGCGAGACTCCCGCCGAGTCGCAACCAGCGGTCACGGCTCGCCACGAGTCTCGCCCTCTCAATTCTGACGGCAGAATGCGTCAGGCAGCTTCCTTGAGTGGAATCTGCATTTTGTAGAACGACCGCCAGACGAACACGAGGGCGATCGCCAGCAGCACGGCGCCGATGACCTTCGTGATCGTGCCCTGGCCGGCCTTGTCCATTTCGACGGCGATTTCCACCGCGAGCAGACCGAACAGCGTCGAGAACTTGATGATCGGGTTGAGCGCGACCGACGTCGTGTCTTTGAACGGGTCGCCGACGGTATCGCCGACGACCGTCGAAGCGTGGAGTGCGGTCCCTTTCTCCTTCATGTCCACTTCGACCAGTTTCTTGGCGTTGTCCCACGCGCCGCCGGCGTTGGCCATGTAGATCGCCTGGAACAGTCCGAACGCGGCGATCGACACGAGGTACGCGACGAAGAAATTCGGATCGAAGAACGCGAAGGCGAGCGTGAACGACATCAGGCCGATGAAAATGTTCCACATGCCTGCCTGAGCATACTGCGTGCAGATGCGGACGACCGTGATCGAATCGTTGATGTCGGCCTCTTTCTTGTTGAGGTCCATGTTCTGCTTGATGAACTCGACGGCCCGGTACGCACCGGTCGTGACGGCTTGCATCGACGCGCCGCAGAACCAGTAGATCACCGCACCGCCGCAGATGAAACCGAGCAGCACGGGGGCATCGGTCAGGCTGAGGTGCAGCCGGCCTGCTTTGCCGAGCAGCAGGATGATCGAAAAGATCATCGTGGTCGCTCCCACGACGGCGGTGCCGATCAGCACGGGCTTGGCCGTCGCCTTGAACGTGTTGCCGGCCGAGTCGTTCGCTTCGAGGTAGTGCTTGCCCATGTGGAAATCAGGCTCGAAGCCGAAATCGCGTTTGATTTCTTCCTTGATGCCGGGGATGTGTTCGGTCTGGGCCAGTTCGAACACGGACTGCGCATTGTCGGTCACCGGCCCGTAGCTATCGACGGCGATGTTGACCGGCCCCATGCAGAGGAAGCCGAACGCCACCAGCCCGAACGCGAAGATCGAACCAACGCCGACCATCGGGCCGCCCTGCACCAACTGCACCTGCATGACGGCGTCCAACCCTTGCAGACTGACGAAGTACGCTCCGGCCATCAGCCCGGCGATCAGAATGCCCTTCCAGAACGCACTGAAGTTGCCCGCGACGATGCCCGAGAGAATCGTCAGCGACGTGCCCCCCTCGCGCGACGCGGTGACGATTTCGCGCACGTGCTGTGAGTGCGAACTCGTGAAGACCTTGGTGAACTCCGGAATCAGCACGGCCGCCAGCGTTCCACAACCGATGATCGTGGCCAGTTGCCACCAAAGCTGACCCGCCGCGTCCAGATCGCGGATCAACAGCCAACTCATGAAGTACGACGTGCCGATGCACAGGATCGACGCGATCCAGATCAACCGCGTCAGCGGCTGCTCAAAATCGAATTCTTTCAGACCCTTGTACTTCTTTTCAGAGATGCTTTGGTTCACGAAGTACGACACGCCGGACATGAAGTCCATCAGGAACCGCATCGTGAAGATCCAGACGATCAGCTTCACCTGGATGTCGATGCTCGGCACGGCCAGCGTGATGAATGCAATCAACGCGACGCCGGTGACGCCGTAGGTTTCGAAGCCGTCAGCCGTGGGACCGACCGAGTCCCCCGCGTTGTCACCCGTGCAGTCTGCGATCACGCCGGGATTGCGCGGGTCGTCTTCCTTCACTTTGAAGACGATCTTCATCAGGTCCGAACCGATGTCGGCGATCTTCGTGAAAATGCCGCCGGCGATTCGCAGCGCCGAAGCGCCCAGCGATTCGCCGATCGCAAAGCCGAGGAAACAGAACCCGACGATCTCGCGCGGCGGGAACAGCAGGATGACCACCATCATCACGAGTTCCAGCGAGATCAGAAACAGCCCGACCGACATGCCCGCGCGGAGCGGGATGTTCACCACGTCCCACGGTTCACCGCGGAGCGACGCGAACGCCGTCCGGCAGTTGGCGTAGGTGTTCACTCGAATTCCGTACCACGCCACCGCGTACGACCCCGCCATGCCGACAACGGCGAAGAACAAGACCAGCAGCACGGTCACATAGGGATCGATGTGTTTCACCGGTTCCGCCCCCGGGGCCGCTTCTCCCCCGTGGCCGAATCCGAGCAGGTAGTACGCGATGGCCACGGCGATGAACGCGAACAGCATCAGCAGGAATTTCCCCTGCTGGATCAGGTACGTTTTGCACGTTTGGTAAATGACTTCGGCGACGTTGAGCATCGACTGGTGCGCGGGGAGCTTGTGAATCTGCGTTCGCAGCCACAAGCTGATTCCGAGCGTTCCACAGATCACCAGCGCACCACCCGCCAGCAGGTTCCAGGCGGAGATGCCGCCCAGCGTGTCAAACTTGCCCTTCTCCAGATTTGGAATGGCCAGTGACGCTTCACTGGCAAGCGCCGGGAGCGCGGTCAACAGCATCACGGTCAGGCAGCACAACAGCGCGGGCAGGCTCCTGCCAACCTCGGTCCTCAACGCCGACAACGCCACGACGAGTCGCTTCATGGTCATCCCTTGAATCATGAGAAAACGGTATCCACCGTCCTGAATGTTGCGGCGGATTCTAGTGGTGCCCTACGGTCGATGCAACGCGACTACGGCACTCACGGGCCGAATACCGAAACTGAGAATCGTCGCGAGTTCTCACCGACTTCGCGCCAGCTTCCGCAGCGTGTCGACACCGCGCTCGAGCATCCGATCTTCGGCGGCGTACGAGATGCGGCCGCGGACTCATTCCGCAAGGGAAGAGTCCGATGCGTTAATCGTGGCGGAGTTGCGATACTGAGACAGGTCGATGCTGTCGTTCACGAACCGCACACTGCCATCAACCAGCGCGAAATGTGCGCCGCCGGAATGTCGGCTGAGGAACGAGTAGTTGTGCCACCAGTCCCCTTCCATCGCCACTTGGAGGTCGGGCTGGGTCTTGTAGTTCAGCGGGATGGCGCAGGTGGCGGTCACGGCGTTGAACCAGTACCACCACGTGTGTCGGCACCATTCGGGGACCGATTCGCCCACGGCGAATGTGTGGGACGTTCCGTCACGAACGTCGGCCACGCGCGTGGTGGTGGGCTGGTTGTCGCCGCCACGGCAAACGAGACCGTTGCAGTGGTCAAGGCCGTCCGGGTTGTTCGCATTACGTCCGGCTTTCGACGTGACCGGGCTGAACAATCCCCAGTTCCAGTTGCTCCCCGCGCAAGCCTTGTAGTTCTGCACCGCCCACATGCCGGGGACGTTGGACCGAAAGTTCATTTGTCCGGTGTTGCCCGCGTCGCTGGGACAGAGAAACAACGGGATCGCCGTCAGAGCCACGGCCGTGTTGTCGGGATCGCTCAACGGTTGTCCGAAACGAATCTTCCCGTGCAGGTTGCCTTGGTCCACGAACGGCAGGATTTGTTGCAGCCAGCTCGCGCCGGTGTTCTGGTCCGTGTACGGGCCGTTGCCGTAGTTCAGCGGAAACGTTTGGTGGGCGTCGTGATATTGGTGTAGTGCGAGGGCGAGTTGTTTTAGATTGTTCCGGCACTGCGTGCGTCGGGCCGCTTCGCGGGCCATCTGGACAGCCGGCAGGATGAGCGCGATGAGCAAGCCGATGATCGCGATGGCGACGAGCAATTCGACCAGCGTGAATCCGCGACGATGGGGAATGCGGGTGTTCATGATGATTCCTCCCGCTGGCGAGCCACGAGCAACTGCCCTTCGGGCAACGGCGACCAGTGGGCGTGCAAGATCGAGCGCGGCAGACAACGCAGCGACGACCCGGCCAGCCGTTGGCTCACCGTGCCGGGACCGTACGCGGCGAAAATGCTCAAGACGTACGACAGGCTGAACACTTTTCTCGGCACCCCCCAATGCAACACCTCGAACCCCGCCATTTCGACGAACCGGTTCAACGTCTCGCGATGGAAATACCACAGATGATCTCGATGGAAATGAGGCCAGCGCGGGCCGAGCATCCGGGCCGGCCACGAATCCACGTTCACGGTCGTGATCAGCACGCAGCCCCCTTTTCGCAGCAATCGTCGCATCCGGAGCAGGTTCCGGTCTGGCCGGCGCACGTGTTCGAGCACGTCGGTGCAGGTGATCAGGTCGAATGACTCGTCCGGTTCGGACAAATCGTCCAACGTGCCGCAGACCGTGGCGCCGGGCACGATTTCATCCGCCCGCTCAACGGCAAACGGGATCAGTTCGAGTCCCGTCACGTCCCAACCGCGCGACCGGGCCACGAACAACAAGTCCCCCAGCCCGCTGCCGACATCCAGCAACCGTCCCGGCGCGACGAAGCGCTCGGCCACGTCCAGCAGCCGCTGAAATCCAGCCTGCTTCAGGCGGTGATATTCGCCACGACTCGAACCGTATCCGAAGGTCTGGAAATAGTCCGCGTCGTAAACCGCCGCGAGTTCGCCATCGTCGGGCTGCGGGAACGTGTAGACCAGCCCGCAGCCAGCACAGCGACGCAACCACGCGGGATGCCTTGTCGAGAGCTTCTGTGAACGACCTTCGAATTCGCAGAGTGGGCAGTGGTCGGTTGGCGTCGCCGCCTGCGAGACCGGCCCAGCGGCAACGGCTTCGTCAACCCAAGGTTTCGCGACAATGCTCATGATGAACCTGACGCCTGCGTTTCATACAACAACACCACGACATTGCCCTGCACTCCATAGGCTTCCAAGAACGACTTGCTGTCCAAGAGTCTCCACGACGCGGGAACCGGCACCGTCCGCTTTCCCCAGAATCCCCCCTCCGTGTTGACGATCCACGCCCGGTGACTCTTCAAGCCGCGCATCCGCTCCGGGCTAATCAAGTCTTCCGGCAGCACGGCGGCGCCTCCTTCATAGTGGACGACCGGAGTGCCATCGTTGTACAGAAAGCATCCCGAGCGCCCCGGCAGGTGATACAAGACTGGAAACAGGTAGAGCGGCGAACAGACAATGACCGGTTCTCCGACTTGTCGCGAGGAATGAATCCACGCCGTGGCTCCCTTCACGCCGGGTCGATGAGCAATGTCCATCTTGTCCCAAAACGCGAAGTTGATGAGCAACCCGGTCGCCACCAGCCACGCGGAGACCAAGCCCCGCTCCAATCGTCCTGACAGCAGCTTCCACACGACCCGCGCCAGAGCCGCCAGCAGGAACAGGTGGCAGAACAAAAAATAGCGGAGATGAAAAATCCTGGTGTCGAACAGAGTGACCAGCACACTTCCGCCGATCGGCACCGTCACCCCCAGGAACAAAAACCAATCACCCGCCGTCGGCCTCCACATCAACACGGCCAACACGCCAATCACGAACACCGTGGCAAGGGCATTGGCCGTGACGCTGTACGCCGCATCCTCCGGTTCGACGAACATCTGGTACAAAACAAACGGCACGCTGTGCCAGCCGATGGCTCGCGCCCAAAACGCCGCTTGGACCTGCGACCGCTGGTTCAAAAGCTGCGGAACCCACGGCAGGAATCCCAACCCCACAATCAATATCGCCAGCCCCAGACCGGATAAGTTCTGCCGAGTCTGGAGTCGCGCCGCCGGCAGACCGTGCCATTGCCATCCGAGGTAACCCGCCGCGAACAGCATCTGTCCTGCGATCGTGAAGAAGGCATAGTAGTGCGTGTACACAAACGCCAGCGCCAGCAATCCGAACACGGTCCACGCGCGCCAAGACTTCGGCTCAGCCTGCAACGCCCGCCACAACGCCCAACTCGAAAACGTGGCCAGCGCCGCCGCCAGCGTGTACATCCGCGCTTCCCGCCCCCAACGAATCTGAAACACACTCACCGCCACCAGCGCCGCCGCTAGCAGTGCCATGCCAGCGGCCGACGAGTTTCCTTGATCGGTGCCCACTCGCGCTCCGCGACCGATCGACTCTGCGCCATCGGCGGAACGGTACACTTCTCGCACGAGGAGAAACATCCCCACGCAACTCGCGACCCCGGCCGACACACTCAGCATCCGGAGCGAGAGTTCCGATTCTCCCCACAGTCCCATCCACGCCTTCAACAGCAAGAAATGCAACGGCGGGTGGTTGTCTCCACCCGTTCGTTCCAGCAGTTCCCCGAGCGGAAACGTCGCCACTCGCCACGAAAACGCTTCGTCAAACCACAGACTCCGCGTATCGACCTTCCAACAGCGAAGAACAAAACCGGCTGACACAAAAATAGCCAGCAAACTCAGGCCGTTCACGAACGGCAGCCGCGCGGGCATTGCTGCCCGATCTTCGGAAAGCATGGACATCCAACAGTGACACTTTCAGGTCAAGAGATCTCCAGATAGCGAGATCGACAGCAGACTTCACCCTGGTCAATGTCCCCCTCCGAAGGTGCATGATTGACTGTAGTATTCCTTCATCTTCGAGCAAACCTGCTCACCATTTTGCATGTGCTCAGCGTCCTTCTTGCACTCGCCCAATGCTTGGAACCAAAAGCAAGTCCATTCGCACGTACACTTCAGACTTGCGGCCATCTGTTGACCACACCAACTGTTCGGAACTCCGTCCTGACATGCGATGCCGCCCTCCGCCTCGTAGTACTGGCCGTACGTCGTTGTGCAGTTGGTACCACTTCGCCCTTCACATTTGTCTTCGGTACCGCAGTTCCCCATCGTGGGCGTCTTCCCGTTGCATGGGACCGCCCATGCGTGATGGACCAGCGGAATTCCAAGTGTCCAAACGCCGAAAGATACCGCGACCAGAGTTGCCCGTGATGCAGTCATGTGACGACCTTTCAAAATGCAGGGACAGCGAAACAGGGAATTACCTTGCTTTCATGTGAGACGGTTTGATTTCGAGAATCGACCGGGCTCCATTGCAGCGTCTGTACCAACAATAACCGCGACGAAGTGTCTCGATGGATCATCAAGCTGTCGGATGTGAATCTCGTGACATCAACCAACGTCTCAAGATCACCACCGCCAAGACAACAAAAAACATGGCTCCGGCGAACCATTGCCAGCTTCCAATGATGCCCGTAGGGCGGGTGGAATTTTCAGGGAGCGTTTCCGCAGGAACAAGGCCGTTCCCGTTCCAAACCAAGCGTTCTCCGCCTTTGTTGACTGTTTCGCCCAGTTGCGGCTTGAGCGCTGCGAGACCAAAGAATCGGTTCCCGTCTAGACTCTGGTTGAATTGAACCGATTTTATGGTGATGATTTCTTTGTGAATCAACTGTTGATCTTGGACGCTCCGTCGCTGATAAACAACTTGCTTGGGAAACCAGAGTCCTTTTTGCCATTCATTCGGCTCCGATATCAACTCGTCGTGGAACTTTGCTGTAGTCGCCACTTTGACGACCGAGTGATTCATATTCGGCACAATCCAGAGCTCGACGAGTACTCGTCCTGACAGTATTCTTCGAGAGACATGCTTTGCCGCGTTCCCGAACAATTCCTCGTCTTCAACTACTTCGTCCGACCGATCAGCCCGACAAAGTAATTGTTCGAGCGTGGAATTCCTCAGTATGGAGGTTGGGCCAGGCATCACTCCCAGCAGGCGTGGATCAAAGAGAAGATATGTCGAGTTTGCCAATCCCTTTGAGTCGATGTAAATCCGCTCGGTGTCATTTCCGGTTGCGCGATAGTACTGGACACCATCGAAGACGCGGGTTTCCGTACGATTCCGGTCCGCAATGGTGCGTTCCGAATACAACCGCGCACCGTCAAATACGAGCTTGAGTTCAAAGTTGGGGCTGCTTTCCGGGTGTTCTGACTTCACGAACTCCACCGACATTTCCACAACACCGCTCTTTAGTGCGTGCAGGGCCTCCAATGCCCTTTGCTCTAGGGCCATGCCAGAAGATTCAGCCGACTTATTCGGTTCGTCGCCGACAAATGAAATCATGATAAGACATGCCGTAATCATGGGCTCGCCCTTTGTACAGGTGCCGTCACCGACAGCCCGATACGCATGAGTGGCTCAGCGCGACTGTTCGTGGTGATATGCAATTCCGCTTTGTGTCGTGAGTCGTGCCACTTGTCTGGATCAAACGTAACGAGAACGGTGGCAGTTTGACGATCGCCATTACCTGACTTCTGGATTGCTGCTTTGAAAGCGCCATGAGTGCAAACAACATGGCTCACCGAAAAGGCCTTCAGATTGTTCGATTTCAATTCGACCAACTGCGTGGAAGCACGATCTACGTCAAACACGAGATGATCTGTGGAAACGTCCACATCCGGAATGACCTCCGCCTTGATCCCGACGACAAGGCGACGGACGGTGCGGTCGCTGTCCAAGAAAAAAAAGGACCGTCAGATTCGCTGAATCGCTGCCGCGTGCTGACCCTGAAGAGTACTCCAGTCGCAACTTGCTGCTCCCCTTCGCCGGAATCCTCGCGTCTGAAATGGCATGGGAGAGGCACGAACAGCCGAACACTTGAGTGATGTATGCCGTCTGACCAGTCGTATTTGTCAGCACGAAGTAAGCGGATTTGGTCACCCCCTGCCCCACCCGTCCCAAGTCCTGACTCGGCATGTCAACGACGATTGGACCATCGTCGTCGATCGGGACAGCATGAAGCGATTTGTACGCACAAAGACCGGCTCCGGCGAGCATCAACACAGCCAAAAACAGTTGGCAAGCGCCCTTCAATCGCATACGAGAAACTCCGCACTCGCAAAATGGGAAGAGTATACTTTCGGTTCCGAAGCCGAAGCAGCCGGGCGGCAAAACAATTCGTCTCGATCCGATCTGGATGTGTTTTACGTGGCAATCGTATCACGGTGCCAATTCGAGCTGCAATTCTCGGCGTGTGTCGCTCGTGTGTCGCTAATTTCTGGTGCGACGTTTCTTCTTGGGCATCTGTCCGTTGACGAATCGCCAGCGCACGGCGGTATCGTGGTTGGCGGTGTAGAAATGTATCCCGCCCGTTGTCAGGTGGCGGTTGAGGTTGCGGACGACGTTCCGCAGCCGACGACGGGTGGCTTCGGCGGGCAGGTAGGGGAGCGGGTCATCCAGCACCTTCAACCAGCCGATTTCCTGAAAGCCGCGCAGAATGGCCTCTTGTTCAGGTGCCGGGCGGATGAATTCCTTTTCCGGTTCCATCCTTAGGAATAACGTCCGCAAGTCCTCATCCCATCGAGGTTTTTCGGCCATGCCACCCCCACCGGTTCGTCGCTGATTTCGCATGGTGTCACCTCCGATCACAGACGCCTTTCGGCACGGACCAAGTTCCCGTTGGACGGTTGCCGAGTCCGATTTCGATCTCTCGGAAGCCCTCCCCACTGCCAGTGTAATCGAAATCCCGGCCTTCCACCGGATTCGCTTTTTGAGAATTACTCCTAACCAGAACGGCATTTCGAGTCGGTCGGAAACTGACGGCTTGGAGCACACCTGCCCGAACGTTCATGTGCAGGGCTGCGCGGCTGAAAGCACTTGCACAGGGGGTGGAAACCGTGTCGATACCAAGGCCCTCGATGGGGAGAGGAGCGACACTATTCTGGTTTTCACGGGCGAAACTCGTCATCATGGATCGCATCGAAAAGCGTCTCGTGACCGGAGCCACCTCGCCATGACCGGACTGTTGCGTCGATTCGTCCGTCTTGTTTTGACATTGCTCTTGATCGTCGCCCTCGCGCCGGGCGTGTTCGCGCAGGACGCGAAGCCGAGCGTCGGTGGAGGCGACACGAACTCGCAGGCAGCGACGATCGAGAAACTGCTCGAACGGTTGTCCAAGGTCGAGAAGGAACTCGAAGCGCTCCAGCGCAAGCCGGCGGAGGTTCCGGCTGATCCCAAGTCGCAACGCATCCTCGCGATGCTCGAGACGCCGTACCTCGGCAGCATTTACTACGGCTCGCCGACCAACACGCGGTTCCTCGCCGCGAAGTTGCTGCTCGTCAACCTGACTCCGCAGGCACAAACGCTCCAGCGCGATGACATTCGACTGATCGCCGACGGGCAATCGTTCACGGTGAAAAATCCCGAGCAGCAGTACCAGTACCATGCGTTCCAGATCGGCCAACAGTCGATCCAGATTCGTTCGCTGGCTTTGCCGACGCAGTTGTCTCTCGCGCCGGGGGCGATGGCATCGACATGGGTTTTCTTCCCGGACCTGCCGGCAGGCAACCATGTGCCGAAGCTGACGATCAAGCTCAAAATCGGCGAGCACGCGCCGGAGATCGACGTCACCGCGACGCAGCGCGATCTGCTGGCGATGACAACCGAGCGACTCGGTCCCTCCCGCTGCCTCGCGTTACTCACGCTGGCGGGCACGCTCAACACGATCAACGCGGGGAGTTTCGTCGAGGAACTCGACAAGCTGTCGGCGGACAAGGCATCGCGGATCGTCGTGCGTTGGGTCGAAAACTCCGCGATGCCGGACCCGCAGATCGTGAACTGGCTGCAAAACTCTGCGAACGCCGTGGGCCGCCAGGCGCTGGGCGAAATGCAATTCCCCGCCGTCCCCGCGACGATCCGTGAACTGCACCTCGCGAACCTGCCGTCGTCGAACGGCAGCAGCTTCGGCAGCACCGCACCGCGGATTCACAAGACCGACGCCGATGCCGTGCTGGCCGCGCTCGCGCCCGTGTACGAAATGCTCTCGCGCGATCAAGTGCTGGAAGCGGTGCAGACCGGTCAGAGACTGGAACGGGCCGCCGCACTCGCAGGCGGCGGCGGGCGACTCGACACCGAACACCTGCCGCTGCTCCTGAAGCTCGCGGACGACAACGAGCCCGTCTTGCAGCAGGCGGCACTGACGGCGCTGAGCCATTTCGGCGAGGCCCCCGCCGTCGACAAGCTGTTGGCTCACGTGCGGAAGAATGTCGAACCGCTCGCGTCCACGGCGATCGCGGCGCTGGCCGGTTCGCGGTTCGCCGCCGCGCACGACGCCTTGCTGGCGATTCTCAAAAACGAACCGCCGGAATCGCAAAAGAAAATCGTCAAAGTGCTCGCGCGGTATCCGCGGCCCGTGTGGTCGGAGATCATCTTCCAATTCGTGAAGGACTCGCGCTCGGGGCTGAACCTCGAAGCGATGCAGGCGCTCGTTCAGGTCGGTCATCCGCAACTGCTGAGCGTGCTCGAAGAGGCGCTCAAGGGTTCGGACGTGAACCTGCGGAACGCGGCGTTCTCGCTCCTCGCCAATCGTGGCGACCGGCAGAGCGAGGAACTGGCGCTGAACTACACCCTCGAGCAACTCAAGTTGTCACCGCCGTCGCCGGAAATGTTGAACCTGCTCAACCGCGTCAAGGACAAGGGGGCCGTGCCGCTGCTGCTGGCGAAGTTCAACAACACGCAAAACAAGTCGGGACTCATTCAGACGCTGGCATTGATCGGAGACGACGCCACCGCCGCCACGCTCGTCGAGAAATATCCGACGCTGCAGTCGCACGAAAAGGGAGAGTTGCTCAAGGCTCTGCAAAAACTCAACTCGCCGAAGTATCGCGAGTTGGCGAAGCAGGCGCTCGTGACGCCGGACGCCTCGCTCGTCAACGCGGCCGTGCAGGGGTTACAGGAAGAAGGTGGCCCTGAAGTCGTCAAACTGCTGGCCGAGGCGCTCGAAGCGGGCGGAAACAGCACCACCTGGTCGTACGTCTGCAACGCGCTCGCCACGTTGGCTACGCCGCAGGCTCGGGCCGCGCTCATCAAGGCCCGCGATTCGGGCAACCAGGAGAAGCGAAGCCTGGCCGGGAACGCGCTCACGATGCTGCGGCAACGCTCGCCCGGCTATCAGTATGTCAACGCTGGTATGGCGTTCTCGCGCCAGCAGAAATTCAAGGAGGCGCTGGAGCAGTTCGACATGGCAATCAAACTGGACCCGGAGCTGCTCGAAGCCTACGCCGAACGCGGCAACATTCATCTCCAGCAGGACAAGCCGGCCGAAGCCGCCAAGGATTTTGCGAAGGCGCACGCACTGGACCCGCTCAACGCCCAGGCACTCACCGGCATTTGCGTGACGCTGGTGATGGCAGGCAAGTACGTCGAAGGGATCAAGAAAATCAACGACGCTCGCGCCGCGATCCCGAACGACAACCTGTTCCACTACAACGCCGCCTGCGTCTTCGGCCGCGCGGTCGAATACTTGCGCAAGGACACTCAAAAGAATGTGCCCGACCGTGAGAAGTTGATCGTGCAGTACATCGACTCGGCGCTCGCGGACCTGCGCAAGGCAGTCGAACTTGGTTTCCAAGACTTCGACTGGATGAAGAAGGATCCGGACTTGGCGTCGCTTCACGACAACGACGACTTCACCAAGCTGGCGAACCAAACCCCCGGTGCCGCGACGAAGAAGGCCGTTCGCAAGCCGCGACTATGAGGTTCCTCGTGGATCATTCAACACCAAGGGAGGGCGAGGCTCCAGCCGAGCCGCCGTCGAATCGGCTCAGCAGGAGCTTCGCCCTCCCGGTCATTTCGGTTCCACGCGCAGCGTGAACACCGGCGTGCACGGGCCGGGCATTCCGATGCGGATGTCGCTCCGCCACGTGCGGGCGACGGTGATCGTCAGGTCCCCCGGAGGCAGATGGTCGGGCAGAGTGAACGGCAGCGTGGCGATGCCGTCCTGAATGGGCACGATCTTCGGCGGTTGCGGACCGACGCCGACTCCGATACTCGCCAGGTTCACGACCAGCCCCAGTTGCGTGTCGGGCCCCGGTTCGTGAACGCGCACGGGAATCTGCACGGTGCCGCCCGGCTTGGCCGCGACCATCACGGGCGAACCGGACAGCCACGGGCCCTGCGGTTTGGTCACAACGGCGCGCGACGTTGGCGTCAGTCGGAAAAATCCGATGTCGCTCGAATAGTACAGCGACATCGTCCGCGATTCGCGTTCGATCTTCCGGCCGGAGTGTTCGGCGCGGCCGACCACGCGGAACGGGACATGCGTTCCAACCGCCGCGTCGGGTGGCGCGGTGATCGTGAGGAACTCTCCGCGACCGTAGAAGTTGTACCAACTGTTCCCTGCGCGATCCCCCTGCGAACCGAGCGACACCGCGCGGCTGCCGGTCCAGCCGGGCGGGAGGTCTTCCACCGACAGTTCGATATCGCCCGTGAAGCCGCCGTACAGCCAATTGACTTTCACGTGCAGCGCCGCCGTCGTCCCCGGTCCCCAGATCGGGACGTTGTCGGGGAAATGTTCGAGTAGAAAGTCCGGCTCGGTCGGTCGCACGGTGAGGCGGCACACGGCTCGTGTGCCATGCGAACCCGACTGCTCGCTGACCTTGATGAAGAAGTCCCCCGCCGACGGAGCCGTGAACGTGAGTTGGCTGTCAAACGGTTGGAAGTCGTAGTGGAACATGTACTCGGTGGCGAACCCGTCGTCGTTCTCGACCAGCTTCTTGCCCGCGGCGTCGAAGATTTCGACAAGCGTGTCCATGGGCGCGCGGAGGAACCGCTGCGCCGTGGTTTCGACGAACACCGCGTCCCCTTGTTTCAGGCTGACGCGATACCAGTCCGCGTCCCCCGCGTGGTCGAACCGGCCGTTGATGGTGAGCGGCATCGTCACCGCGCTGGCACGCGGCGCGTCGTCATTCGGCTCGACTTCAATCTGTTCCGGCAGGTCGCCGCGCAGAAGCAGGAGTTCGTGATCGCCGGCGGAAATGCCATCGAGGCTGACGTGTTGGAACGCGAACGTGTCGTCGGCCGGGATCTCGATCTTTTGCCGCGTGCCCGGCGGGATGTTGGGACCGTTGAATTCGACATCGACCGTCGTGCCGCGGCGACCGCCCGGCGGAAACATCGCGACGGGGATGGGAACTTCGCCGACGGTCAGCCGGTACACCGCCTGCGGAAAGCCGCGATACGCGACGTGCTGCACGCGGGCGATGAACGTGCCATCGGTCGTCGCCATGAATTCGACAAGCGGGTCGAGGCCGATCGTGTCCTGCGCTTCGGCGACGACTTTGCCCTGGCTGTCGAGCACCTGCAGGTCGGCATCGACAAAGCCGAAGTCTTTGTATTGCCCGTGGCTGTCGATCGCGTGTGCCGCCACCATCGCGACGATTCGCTGTCCGGCTTTGGCCGTGAACCGGAAGAAATCAACATCCGCCGCCGGATCGAGCCGCCCGTTCACGACCACCGGCAGATCGAGCGCCTCGGCGGAGGCCGCTTCGCTGTTCGGCTCCTTCTCGACCCGTTCGGGCAGCCGGCCGACGGTGAAGTACAGCATGTTCGTCAACCCCGACCGTTCGCTGAGCACGCGCACGCAGCGCCGGCCGGGAGCCGCATCGGCGGCGATGTCGAGTGTCGCGCGAACGACGTTCGGTTTGACATTCGTCACGTCCCGCACGGCAATTCCCGGCGCCCCGTCGATCACAATCCCTTTCGCATCCGCCAGCCCGTTGCGGATGCCGAAGAATTCGACCGCCACCGACTGCCCCACCTGGCCACCCGCCGGAAAGATCGCTTCGAGTCGGCATTCCTCGTAGTCGGGCGCCGGCCGTTCGGCCGCTGCGTGGATGGACAATCCAACTACGAGGCACGCGCCAGCCAGCAGTGAGCGTGGGTGCGGCATCATTCTCACTTGAGCCAATCGTCGATGCGCAATCCCGTCACGTGGCCAAAGTCGGCCAAATTGTTAGGCTCTGTTGACGATCAAAGTCGCTTCAGAGGGATGAACCGGAGGGCCAGATGGATTATTCCCAGAAACGTCTGCTTCAGTTTTTCGTAGCGTGTCGCAACTCGTCGGAACTCTTTCAGTTTGCCGATGAGCCGCTCGATCATGTTGCGTTCTGTGTAGGCCTTCTGGTTCAGTCGGCCCGGCTTGGTGCTGTTGGCCTTGTACGGTATCACGGGCTGGATGTTTCGATCCCGGCAGGCCTGCCGTTGCGGCTCGCCGTCGAAGCCTTTATCGCCAACGGCTTCTTGAATGTCCGGAACACGCGCCGTCGTGGCTTCGAGCATCGGTTCCAGGTGCAACGCCTCGTGGCTTTGACCGGGCACCACATCGACGGCAATGGCCGTATCCTCGTCCGCCGCGGTCAACACGATTTTGCTGGTAAAACCACCGCGGCTCCGACCCAGCCCTTGATCCGCTGCCGTCCCCTTTTTTTTCGCGCGCCCGCCGCGCAGCGATGGGCGCGCACGTGGGTCGCGTCCATGAGTATGCGTTTGACCCCGCCGAATGCCGGATGGTCCGTGAGCAGTGCGAACAACCGGGCCAAACTCCCGCTGGCGATCCAGCGACGGAACCGATTGTACACGGCATCGAAGGCCCCGAATTCGCCGGGCAAATCGCGCCACGGAATTCCCGTGCGCGCGATGTACAACACCGCCTCGAAGAACATCCGCTCCGGCAACTCCGCCGGTGCCCCGCACTTGTATCGCTTGGCCTGCTCGACGCATGGTCCCCTCGTTGTCCAAAGTTCGTCCGTAATCATGTACCGCATGGCATCCGTGCCTCCAAGGTTGGCTGGAATTCCCTTTCCGACCACAACCATCCACCCCGAAACGGCCCGGATCGTCAACAGAACCTAGAAAATGGCCGCCGCTTCTCCACCACTGCGGGTGGCCAATGCTCCGAGCGTGGCGGCAGAGATGTTCTGGTGCAAGAATCTCACCGCGCCGTCCGCCATCAATACCTGAATGCCGCCCACGTGGAACGAATAGGCTTCACTGTCGTTCGACTTGTTGATTCCTTCGGGGCCGACCACAGTCAACGTGAAGCTGCCGTTGGCATTCTGCGATGACTTGCTTTGAAACCGGCCGTCAGACGTGGAACCGTCCAGACTGTATCCCGCGTTGATGTCCGCCCATCCCCAGCCGTCCTTGGTGGTCTTGTTGCCGTTGTTGGCACCCGTGTTGTAGTCCTGACCGGGTTGCCCGACCTGCCAGATTCTTGGACGCCCCGCGTCTTCCACGATCATCAGTGAATTGGACAAGCCGTCGGTGCATGCAGCTAGCGGCGATGCCTCATTCTTTTTGATGACTCCGTCCCATTCGGTGACTCCGAACGGCAGCGTGGGAGCTGGATACGGCAGTCCGTTGCTGAGGTAGAACGAAGGCCGAACGGCGTTCATCGTGCCGTAATCGATAAAGCCGTAGCCGACACCCACAGGGTACGTGAATCCCGTGGGATTCTGAACCGCAGGGGGAGGCACACCTCGGTCATTGCCACCTGGCGCAGACGGGCAAATGAAGACGGCCAACTGGACGGATGTTACCGGTTGATTCGAGGCATGTGCCCAGTGCGTGTTGAAATTGTACTTGTTGTACAATGTCGCTTGATCCAGATTGGGCAGGCACATCACCGACCACGATTGTTGAAACAGCGGAGTGTTGATGCTGATCCTCGACGGCGGCAAAACCCTGTGTGTGCTTTCGTAATTGTAAATGGCCAGTCCCAATTGCTTGAGGTTGTTCTTGCACTGGCTCCGGCGGGCCGCTTCTCGGGCCTGTTGCACAGCGGGCAGCAACAACGAAATCAACACGGCGATGATCGCGATCACCACCAACAACTCGATCAGCGTGAACCCGGATTTGCGACGCGGGCGTTGCAGCAACATCTTTCTGGCCTCCAAAAAAGAGTTGATGGAAAAGCAAGCATGAACGAGTCGTCTCCGCCGATCAGCGGCATTTCGCGAGATCACGGCACCAGATTGAAAGGCGCGAGTTCATTGGTCCCTTTTTGAACTTCGATTTCCAAGCCGGACAATTGAGGATCGGAGTACTTCAGCGGCAGCAGTGGCGGTCCATCCACGTCGGGATCAGTCGGCTTGGTCCAGTAGGCGGTGACTTTGTATTTGCCGGGGGCCGCACCGTCGTTCTGTTTGTAAGTCGTCAGTTGGAACGAGCCGTCGTCGCCCACGATCCCGGACGCCGCCGGAGTTTTTTCGGACACACCGCTGACCGGATGAAACGTCACCGTCGCGCCCGGAGTCGGCTGGCCCTCGAACGTCACTTTCCCTTTCACGGCGGACACATCCACGACAGGCCGCGACGGCTGGTTGTTGTTCCCGCAACCGAGCGGAACCGCGACCAATCCGGCCAGCAGCAGGGAGGTCCAAGATTGAGTTTTTGCAAACATCAGTGTCCTCGTTTCGAGTGGTTGGAACGACGCGATTGAGCGGAGAAGTTTGCCACAGTAGTGTGAACCTCGTGTGAGCGAATAATGAAGAATTCGTGAATCTCGGCGCTCTCCGGCATGTTCGATCCAACGAAGTGGACAACTCCCATCCGCGCTCGGTAGTCTCGCCATTCGGCTGATCTCTTCGACCGCAATTCACACATCGAGCCGTCCAGATGACCGAGTCTCTGAAGAAATGCTTCGCCGAGAGTCTCGGGACGTTCGCGCTGGTTTTTGCCGGGACGGGTGCGATCGTCATCAATGACGTGACGGGCGGCACGGTGACGCACGTTGGAATCGCGATGACGTTTGGTCTGGTCGTGCTGGCGATGATTTACGCCTTGGGAGATGTCTCCGGAGCACATCTCAATCCCGCAGTGACGCTGGGGTTCTTAGCCGCCCGCCGATTTGACGTGCGGCAAGTCGCGCCTTATCTCATCAGCCAATGTCTCGGGGCGATCGCGGCCAGTTTACTGCTGCGATGTCTGTTTCCGCAGCACGCGACACTCGGAGCTACGCTCCCTGCCGGCTCCGCCGTGCAATCGTTTGTGATGGAATTGGTGCTGAGTGGCATTCTGATGTTCGTCATCCTCAGCGTTTCAACCGGAGCCAAGGAGCGCGGCATCACGGCAGGGATTGCCGTGGGAGCCGTGATCGGACTGGAAGCCCTGTTTGCCGGTCCCATCTGCGGTGCCTCGATGAATCCCGCCCGATCGCTGGCCCCGGCCCTGGTGTCGGGTCATCTCGAACACGTCTGGATTTATCTGACCGCGCCAATCGCTGGAGCGCTGATTGCCGTGCTCGCATGTCGATGTGCGCGGGACGAAGGCTGTTGCTGTTCGCTCCCTCACGATACGGCTGTCGCCACGCCGACCCACTAGGAGACGCCCGACATGCGAACAAAAAAAGTCTTGTTTATCTGTGTCCACAACAGCGCCCGCAGCCAGATGGCTGAGGCGTTTCTCAAACAGATTTGCGGCGACGCGTTTGAAGTCCAGAGCGCCGGGTTGACTCCCGGCGTACTCAATCCGATCGTCGTGAAAGTGATGCAGGAGGTGGGGATTGACATCTCCGGGAACAAAACGAAGGCCGCGTTCGATCTGTTAAAGACCGGGCAGATTTTTGCCTATGTCATCACGGTCTGCAGCGAATCGGAGGCCGCGGGCTGTCCCATTTTTCCCGGTGTCACACAGCGATTGCACTGGCCCTTTCCCGACCCCTCCGCATTCGAGGGGACGGAGGAATCCAAGCGGGCGCGGACGCGCGTCGTTCGCGACATGATCCGGGCCAAGGTCGAAGCCTGGTGTGCCTCGGTTTGCCCTTCCACGGAATCCCTTGCCTAGCCAGTATCATCCAGCCCATGGAAGCCTGAAGCGCGAGCGAAGGAGCACAAAGGACTCCTCAAGTCTCGCTTGCGATTCAGGCCCCAGCTTCTGTTTCAATGCGTCATTGGCATCCGCTCCGCCCGTGAAATCTCAAGTTTCACCGATTTTTCTCGCCCGCTTCATCAAGCGCTCACACCGTCGGGCTAGAGTTCCGCCCGACCAACCGATGCGGACGGTTTGGCGGCGCGTTGGACGCTCCGTCGGGGGCTTCACAAGACTTTCATCTTGGCTTCACACAAGCTTCATACGGAATGTCTAACGTCGTCGCCAAATCGTCTGTCGGTTTCGTCTGTCGGTGCGGAACGCCATTTTTGACGATTCACTCGCGAGTCTCTTTTACAGGAGTTTTTCGATGAAGCGATGCTCTTCCCTCAGTCCCCGGAAAAACCTTGCTCGACGCGCAGGTTTCACCCTGATCGAATTGTTGGTGGTGATCGCGATCATCGCGATTCTGATTTCACTCTTGCTCCCTGCGGTGCAGCAGGCGCGAGAAGCGGCCCGCCGCAGCCAATGCACCAACAACCTCAAGCAGATCGGCTTGGGCGTGGCCAACTTTGAATCGACCTACAAAATCCTACCGCACTCCGGTCAGTGCGACTCCACCGGCAGTAATTCCACAACCTACATGATCCACTCGACGGCGACATTGCTCCTGCCGTATGTCGATCAAGTCGCGCTGTACAACAAATTCAATCACGACGCCGAGCCGGTCCGGAACCTGTTGTACGGCGGCACGTACAATGCCGCGACCGGAATCTACACAACAGCATCGGGGGCTCAAATCCACAAAGATGCGAAGGGCCTCGCGTACAACGATCCGGCATGGCCCGCCGGTCAGCAGGCCGCCAAGACGCAGGTGACGACATTCATCTGTCCGAGCACGCCCATCGCCCCGGGTGCGCGTGATCCCCAGGGATACGGAGCGTGGGACTACATGTTCTGCGCTCTGACGGATATCGACGCGAACCCCGCCTCTGCGACCTTCAAGCAACGGACCACCCCGACGGGTTCCCCCGCTTGGCTCGCTCAGGTCGTCACGGCTTTTCTCGGATGTGATTCCAGAACCTCCAGCACCTGCATCGACGGCACGTCGAACACGATCCTCTGCATCGAAGATGCGAGCCGCTCCCATCCATCGGTTCCGACGTTTGGTGCCTATTCGTCTCGGAACAGCCCCGTCACCAGGCCGGCCGATCCGATTAATGGATCACCCGGGAATAGCAATCCTCCCACGACATTCGCGAACGGTCGCCGCGTTTACGCTTGGGCAGACCCTGATGCAGTTGCCAACGGGTATTCCGGGCCAAGCAACGCGACTCCCATGACTGCTCGGCTTGCCACATTCAACAACCACAAGACCCCCATGGGTGGCCCGGCCGGTTGCGCTTGGATCATCAACAACTGCGGCCCGAACGACGAACCGTTCAGCTTCCACAACGGTGGCGTGAACGCCGTGATGGCTGACGGTGCGGTTCGGTTTATCTCGGAGAACATCGACACGTTGCTGTCGAAATGGCTGGTCGGCTCCAACGATGGGAAGACGATCACGAGCTTCTAGTGGACCGCCAAACCTGAAGTGACAGGGGTAGCTGAATTCGCAAGAATTCAGCCAGCTCCGCGAATTCCGAACTCTTGCGAGTTCAGCTACCGTCTGCACGAATCAACCGGAGTGACATCCACGGATGGTGGCTTGGATGTGACGATTCGAAACCCGGCTTCTCGGAGAAGCCGGGTTTCTTCGTTTGATGAGCCATAGATCGAGGTCCGCGCGAACAACATCAGCCGCGGCTAGCCCCCGGTTCTCAGCACGGAACCGGACGCTAGCGCGTTCCGGCTGGGCCTTCACGCCGGATTCACATCCTGTTGATATGGCCTTCATCGTTCGGCACTACAACTCCAGTGACATTGTCCAACCAACCGAGAAAGACTTCCACCCTGCGGAGCCAACCATGTCACTGATGACACGCCACCCTGACGAACCGCTCGCGAACTTCCACCAGCGCATGCGTATCCACACATCATCCGCTTTCCCTCACAGGATCACACCGGGTGCCACGGGCGGCTTGTCCGCCAGTTCCAATTCGGGCGACATCCGCACCGGCAGCAAGCTGCCAGCGGCACCAACTCGTGATTTTGAAATATCCGCAGGTGACCGTCCCAATCGCCGGTGGAACGTGCTTCGTCGCCAAGGCAGGTTGCTGTGCCCGACCTTGTTCGCCCTGCAATGGATGCTCATCGGATGCGTCTCCGCCTTCGACACCTATCTGCTCGCCAAGTACCGTCTGGAGATCATGATCCTGGAGCGAAACCCAATGGGGTTGCTGCTGCTGCGACTCGATGAAGGGGAACCGGCGCTGTTCATCGGCTTGAAATTCCTGGGAACCGTTTGCGTGCTGGGAGTCGTGGGAGGCGTGTACGCCTACAGCCGGGGACTCGGACACTGCGTCGCCGGTGCGCTGGCGGCCTTTCAACTCGGGTTGCTGGCCTACCTCATCTTCGCGTAGCGCCTCGAACACAACCGTAGCCCCGGCCCTTGTGGCCGGCACAAGGCCGGCGGCTGCGAGGCTTTTCGCCTTCTTCACGCAATGTTCACGCAATGTTCATTCGGTCTTCGCAATTTTGATGTATCTGTTTCGCGGTGTGAATGAGAGGTCGTTTAGCCTCGACGCCGAAGGCGTGAGCGCCGTGTGTTCCACCGCATCGCCCCGCACGCCTACGGCGTAGCGACAAAACGAATCAAATACGACCGCGTGAGGTATAGCTTCGTCCGCCGAATGTGAATCAGCGGAGAGGGAGATCCATGATTACAGCCGCGAAGACCTTCGAGTCTTACCAAGCCGATGATGACGTGACGGTGATCCAATTCACGGTCGCGGAAATCGACTTCATCAATCACGATCTTGTCGCCACCGAATTGCGGGATCTCGTAGAAACGGATTGCCCATCCAAGTTGCTCTTGGACATGAAACGCATTCACCATTTGTCTCGCCCCGGCCTGAGCCTGTTGGTTGTGCTGCTTCGCAACGTGAGCCGAGACGGCGGTCGGCTGCGATTGTGCAGCCTGCTCCCCCAGGTGCAACAAGCGTTTGGCCGCCTGAGCCTCGACCGTGTGTTCGCTATTTACGAAGACCTGCCCCAGGCGTTGCAGGACTTCTGAACTGGTGAATTGGTGGTAATCCGAGACTTCCGAAATCGTCGAGATTTCGGAAGTCTGGCGAACCAACCTGACCCACTACCGGTGAATTCAGTCGCTTGAATCTGCCTCGCGAATCTGCTTTGATCCGCCCGCGTTCACGATCGGACGGCGAAGTCACTCACGAGGAGCCACGCATGGCCAAGAAACGCGACGGCAAGTCGAAGAAGAAGGACCGCGAGCGAATCATCCTGCGCACCGGCGAAGCGCTCGTCGAAGCCGAACCGGCGTGGAGCGCGGCCGAACCGGAAGTCGTGATCGGCGAATTGGACGGTCCGGTCGGCTACGCCATCGCCAATCTGCTCGGCGACCAGATCAAAGGGCATTCCCGCGTGTTCGCGATCCTGAACTGCGACGTGCAGGTCCGCCCGACCACGCTGATGGTGAGCAAGGTCACGGTCACGAAGAACAAGTACACGAACATCCTGATGGGCACCGTGCAGGCGGCCATCGCGAACGGAGTCCTCGACGCTGTGCGCTCCGGCGACATCCCCAAGAAAAAAGTGAACGACCTCGGCATCATCGTCTCGGTCTGGCTCGATCCCAGCGCCGTGGACGAAACGATTGACCACGCGATCCTGTTCCGCACCCATCGCGAAGCCACCGCCAAGGCCCTTCGCAAAGCGATGAACCACGAGCCGAACATCGACTGGCTGCTGGAGAATCAGGACCAGATCACACACTGCTTCCACCAGATGTCCCTCGACGGCACCATCTGAGATCTCCCCTCGCCCCCGCAGGGGGAGAGGGGCTGGGGGAGAGGGGCGAACGGCTCTGAGTGTTCGCTTCGGGGTCGGCAGTCTCTTCAAACCTTCTCAATCCACAGTCGTTCTTGGGAATCACCGATGGTTACGGTTGCCGCTGAATCTGGAACACTTGTCGAGAATTGAACCGTATCCGCAAGCGTCTCGGCTTTGATGTACTCTTCCCATGCCGTGACTGCGGCGGTGACCTCTTTGCTTTCCGTGAAGTAGAAAACTCGAATGCGGTTCTCGATCTCCAGGTCCGCATCCTTGCGAAGCTGCTGCACCTGACGGACGAAATCGCGGGCGAGGCCCTCCTGGATCAGGTCGGGAGTCAGCTTGGTGGAGAGAGCCACCTGCACGCCGCGATCGTCGGCGGCCATCCAGTCGGCGGCCTGCTGCGTGCTGATCAACACGTCTTCCGATTTAAGTTGGTAGTCGGCACCGCCCGCCGAAATCGTGACGGCCTCGCCGCGCCGCAGCGGGGCGAGCGATTTCCCGTCCGCCGAAGCCAGCGCCTGCGAAATGGCTCCCAGTCCCTTCCCGAACTTCGGCCCCAGCGTTTTCAGGTTCGGCTTGAACTGGTACGAAACCAGATCGTCAAGGTTCGCGCACGGCGTGATCTGCTTGATGTTGAGTTCCTCCTTGACCACGTCCGCGAGCCGCACGATCGCTTCGCGCTGCGCCGGCAACTGGCAGGCAAACCGGAGTTCGCTCAACGGCTGACGCACGCGGTGACTCGATTGTTCTCGCAACCCGTGGCCGAGGTTGACGACAAGCTGCGCAAGCGCCATCCGCTCGCTCAGCCCGTGGTCGATCAACGCCGGGTCCGCGACGGGGAAGTCGCAGAGGTGGACGGATTCGGGTGAGTCGAGATTTGAGAGTTGAGAGGCGAGAGGACGGACAGTTTCTCCCCTCTCCCCTTTGGGGAGAGGGGTCGGGGGTGAGGGGTCAACCGCGCGCTCCCTGTGCGTGACCACCAGGTTTTGATACATCCGCTCACACACAAACGGCACAACCGGAGCCAGCAGCTTCGCGAGCGTGACCAACACCTCGTACAGCGTCTGGTACGCCGACAGCTTGTCCACATCCCATCCTTCCGGCAGCACCACGCCGGCACTCTCGACTCTCGACTCTCGACTCTCGACTTTCCGCGATCTCCAAAACCGACGCCGGTTCCGCCGGATGTACCAGTTCGACAAGTCGTCGATGAAGTGCGCCGCCTCGCGGAGGAATCCCGGAGCGTTGAACTCCCGCATCTCGCGGTGAGCCGTCTCGACCAGCGAGTGCAGATTCGACAGAACCCACCGGTCGATCTCCGGACGCTCGGCGACAGGGATGTAGGATGGGCACTCTTGCCCGTCCGTATTGACGGCTGGACGGGCAAGAGTGCCCATCCTACACAACACCGGCGTCGGATCGAACTGATCCAGCCGAGCGTAGTTCACGAAGAAGGCGTACGAATTCCAGAGCGGGATCAGCACCATCCGCCGCACTTCGTCCGCCGGCTTGCTGGTGACTTCGCAGGTCGGGACACCTTCCTTCGTCGTGGAGATGGGTCCGTCGGGAGTCTGCAACGTGACCGGTTTGTCCGGATGGCGCAAGCCGAATCGCAGGTCGGTGGCGGGGTTCTGTGCGAGATACATCCAGCGCATCGTGTCCACGCCGAGTTGTTCGGCGGCTTCCTCGAACCAGATCGCCGTGCCGTCCGATTTGTGCATCGGCTTGCCGTCCTGGCTCATCACCAGTCGGTGGCCAAGCAATGTCTTGAACGGACGCTTCTCCGCGGCGGTGAGTGGTGAGTGGTTGGTGGTGAGTGGTGATTTGGAATCGGTGTGTGCCTGTTCCGTCTCTCCACTGCCCACTGCCCACTGCCCACTGCCTTCTTCATCCCACAACATCATCGTCGCCAGAGACAGCAGCGAGTAGAACCAGTTGCGGAACTGGCCGGGGAAGCACTCGGTCACGAGGTCGGCCGGGAACCACTTGCGCCACTCGTCGCGGTTCGTGTTGTAGTGCATCGTGGAAAACGGAACGATGCCCGCGTCGAGCCACGGGTTGCCGACATCGGGAACGCGCGTCATCAGGTTGCCGGTCTTGGGATTCCTGATCTTCACCTTGTCGATCCACGGCCGATGCGGCGTGTGCCCGGCGAATTCGTCCCACCCTTCGACCGCTCGCTGCTCCAGTTCGGCCAGCGACCCGATCACTTCGAAGTCGCCGGTCACGTCGTCCACCCAGATCGGCAGAACGAGACCCCAGAAACGTTTCTTCGAGATCATCCAGTCGCGCATGTTCGTCAGCCATTCGATCTCGCGCGTCTGCCCGTCGATGCTGTCGGGGAGCCAGCGGATCTGCTTGACGACGTCGATGATCTCCTGCCGCCAGTCCATGTTGATGAACCATTCGTCCACCAGCCGGAAGACGAGTTCGTCGCCGGTGCGCCAGCAGTGTGGATAGATGTGCGGGTAGTCTTCAATCGCGACGAGCAAGTTTTTTCGTCGCAGCTCCTCGAACACGAGTTCCGGCGTCGCCCGGTCGATCGCTTCGCGGCCGGTGAACGGCCCGAATCCGTCGAGGAAACAGCCGTCTTCACCCAGCGGCGCGATGGCGACGATGCCGAGCGTCTTGCCGAGCACGTAGTCCACATCGCCGCAGCCGGGCGCGACGTGGACGATGCCCGTCCCTTCGCCCGCCACGACAAGCTGGTTTCCTTCCGAATCGCGCCCGCCATCGACCACGCGGTGACACGATACGCCGGTGGGCAAAGCAGCCCGGCTGCTCGCAGCAGCCGGGCTGCTGTCACCGGGGAATCCACCGGGAAGATTCTGCGCCGGCAGGTCATCAAACGGCCCGGCGTATCGCCAGCCGATCATCTCGGCCCCCTTGATCGTGCCGAGAATTTCGTAGCCACCCTGCTCCTTGAAGAGTTGGGCGATCGTTTTCAACTTCGCCACGCCCTTCGGCCACGACCACTCGGGACGCCCGAAGCCCTCTTTGAATTCCTTCGCCAGTCGCTGGAATTCGAGGTTGTCCCTGGCGAAGTAATAGACGGCCCCGTCGCGTTTGGTTTTGAGCCGCACGTAGTCGAGATTCGGATTCACCGCCGCGGCCACGTTGCTGGTGAGCGTCCACGGCGTAGTAGTCCAGACCAGCAGGAATTCGGGAGAGTCGAGAGTCGAGAGTTGAGAGTTGAGAGAAGTCGCAGGCGCAATCGTCTTGTCCTCTCGACTCTCGACTCTCGACTCTCGACTTTTCGCGACGATCGGGAACCGCACGAACACCGACTTGTGCGTCGTCAGCTTGCGGCCCTCGGCCACTTCCATCTGGCTGTACGCCGACCCGCCGCGGCCTGACCACGGCATGACGTCGTGCCCGCGGTAGATTTTTCCGCGCTGGAAGCATTTTTTGAGGAACGTCCAGATCGTCTCGTTGTTCTCGGTCGAAAACGTGAAGTACGACCCGCCCCACTCCGGATTGCCGAGGCGCGCGACGAGTTCCTCCGCTGAGCCGACGGCGACCGCGCCAGAGGGCGTGGTAATCGTGACACCTTCTCCCCCCCTTACAAAGGGGGGGCCGGGGGGGTTGCGTTCGGCAGTTGACGTCGATGGCGCACTCGACCCCCCCGGCCCCCCCTTCGTAAGGAGGGGAGAGGTTAGTTCGGTGTTCGCGTCCGCACTGATCGCGTCCGCCAGCCGCCGCAGCGTGTCCGGGTCATCCCAGTCCATCCAGTATCCAAGCCGGATCGACTGCTCGGTCTGTCGCGCCGCGAACGTCAGCACTCGCTGTTTGCAGGCTTTGACAAACTTGTCGATGCCGAACTGCGCGATCCCCGACTTCGTTCCCAGCGACAATTCCTTTTCGACCTCGACCTCAACCCACAGCCCCTGACAGTCGAAGCCGTTTTGATACCGCTGGTCGTGCCCGGTCATCGCGAAGAAGCGCTGGTAGCAATCTTTGTACGTGCGGCCCCACGCGTGATGCACGCCCATCGGGTTGTTCGCGGTGATCGGCCCGTCGAGGAACGACCACCGCGGCTGGCCGGCGTTCTTGGCCCGCAGCTTGGCGAAGATTCTGTGTACCTGCCAGAACTTCAGCACGTCGTGTTCGCCACGAATGAAGCCGGCGTCGGTGGAGACTTTTTCGAACATCGGTCGGTGTGCAAAGTCGTTCGTGATTGTGTTGGCGGATCGGAGCGTGGATAGATTAGTGAAGTCGCTCCGGTGCGACAATCGGTTGCCGCGATGCGTCTCCGACGCTGTAGCCCAGGCCCTTGTGGCCTGGCTCTTCGAGGCAACGAACGTCAGGGCCGAGCCACGAGGGCACGGGCTACCGGGCTGAGACCAAGAGTTCCGCGTTCGCGATCCACATCACGAAGTACGGTTGCTCGGCGTTCTGCTGCTGCAAAGCGAGCAGGAACGGTCGGTCGAACACGAAGTGCCGCGGCTTGGGCGGGCGCGGCGGGCCGGCTGGTCCGCTGTCGCCGATCGTCTCGGCTCCGGACTCCAGTTTGGCTCCCGATTCGTCGAGCTGGAACTTGATGTACTGCTTGGCCCCGATGAGCGTGTGACAGCCGGGGAGATTCTCGAACGTCGATCCGAGGAGTTCGTGATAATCACGCTCGACGAACAAGGCGACTTGCGGGACGATGAATCGTTCGTCTGGAAGCAACGGCGGCGGCGTGACGCCTCCGAGTGGCTTGCGGATACGCGAGACGACCGTCTGCCACGTCTGCTCCAGCGTTTCCTTCGGAGGCAACTTCGCCAGCACGATCCAATCGCTTTGGGTCTTCAACCGCAGAACAAAATCATCGTCGCTGAAATAGTCCAACACCTCGACTTGTCCGCGCAGAATTTCCTCGTGAATCTCGGTGGACTTCGGCGTCTGGATTCCGAAGCTGACGACCGGCGTCTCGCCCTGCGGCGTCTGAAAGCGGAGCGGAGTCGGCAGCTTGTCGAACTTCGACGTGAACGGCAGTCGCTTTTGCAGGTAGCAGTAGGCGACGACCTGAAAATCTCCCGGCGGCTGAGGCAACGGCAGGTTTGCGTTCGGGAACTTTCGTTGCCGCTCGGCGGCGATCTTGCCGAGGATGTCGTCTTCAAACCGACCGACGAGAGCCAGGTACGAGTCGTCCGCCAGCGACGCCTTCGGAAATCGCACGGCGTTGAGCTGCTTGGCCAGTTCCGGCTTTTCCTTCAACTCGACGGCCCCGACGTGAAACATGTCACGCAGATCGTCCCACGTGATTTGAAATGTCGCGCAGTAGACCATATTCTGGCCGGTGGCCAGAGCGACATCGAGGCAGGGCTGAACCGTCGTCTGCTTCAAATCTGCGGCGGACAGTGGCGCACTGATCTCGTCGTCGGCGAATTCGACCGGAAGCTTCCAAGCGACTCCGGGGAACGGCGCACCACTGGCCATGTTGCACAGAGCTCGAAGAATCCCCAAGTTGATGTTCTGATTGATAAACCTAACGATGCCATCAGCCATCAAGGTTTGAGCTCCTCCGTCGTGTCGGCTGGAAAAGCTGGGGGACTGCTTCAGATTCAAGCCGGGGAGGACTTCCTCGCGTGACAAGTCGCGCGGCTCGGTCCAGACGGGGTGCAGGTCGCAACTATCCACGACGAACAGCGTGTTGGACGTGCCGTCGATCACATGCTGTATGGACGCCGCGTACTGCTCGGGCCAGATCGTTTGAGGTCCAACCACTGCGACATAGTTCGTCACGCCGCGCTTGCGCCTCGAATCGGCAGGACAGCCGAAGACGGCGGGCATCTCCGCAGTGAGCTTCTGGTTATTCGGTCCGTCCCACGGCTCGTCAAGCCGGTAGCGTGCGAACAGTGACTCGTGACCGAGTTCACGCAGGATCAGCACGCGCCAACTGTGCATCCGCTTCCCTTCGCTATCGACGACATATGCTGGCGGAAACGAGCCGTGTTTGTCGTGATATTCGTGAAGTGCCAAACCGATGACCTTCAGATTGGCTTTGCATTGTTGGCGGTGGCTGTCCGCTCGCCATGACCGCCACCCCGGGACGGCAACTGCCAAAACACCTCCGACAAGCATCAGCAGAAACAATCGCGCGCCCCAAGACGCGGGCGCTGTGCGGTTGTCAGGTGCCGACTGCTGTCTCTCTGAAGACATGGGAATCTCAAGATGAGAGATGAAGAAACCAGTCACATTATGACGTTCCCATGTCGCGCCGTCATCACTGGCTGAGTCTGATTGATGAGCGGATGAAAGGCTGGTTCGTTGATGAATCTGCCGATGCGTGGCGCAGGGGCTGCGGTTATGATGCTTCGCGGCATCCGATTCGTGTTCGGATGCGCGACGCTCGCAGGCGAGTCATGCTGACGCCACGACGGATAATTTGCATTAAAGCCGCGACGATCTGGCTGTGCCTGGTCGCGACGTTGTCACTTCGGGCTGACGAGGCGTCGGTCGTCGATCCAACGACGGCGCGGATCGGGGCGGCGGGGGCGGCCGAACCGTCGGCGCGGGTGGACTTCGCTCGCGACGTGGTCCCGGCGATCACGAAGGCGGGGTGCAATGCGGGGGCGTGTCACGGATCGTTTCAGGGACACGGCGGGTTTCAGCTTTCTTTGCTCGGGTTTGATCCGGCCGCAGACCACGACACGCTGACGAAGGCGTCGCGCGGTCGGCGCGTGTCACCGAGCGTGCCGTCGAGCAGCCTCCTCCTGCGTAAGGCCACGGCTGCGATGCCGCATGGCGGCGGGAGACGGATCACCGTCGAGTCCGAAGTCTACCGGTTGCTGCATGACTACATCGCGAGCGGGATGCCGCCGTCTGCCGACGCTCCGCGGATTGTCGGGCTCGACGTGACGCCGACCGCCGTCGTGTTCGAACCGCAGGCCCTGTCGCAGTTGCAGGTGATCGCCCGCTGGTCCGATGGCACATCGTCGGACGTGACCAGTTGGGCGCTGTTCGATCGCCGAAGTCATCCGCACAGGTCGCGTGATCGCGATCCGTTCGGGTCAGTCCCTGGTGACGGTTCGATATCTCGGTCAAGTCGCATCCGTCGGAGTGACGGTGCCGTTTGCGAAAACGGCCTCCGCCACCAAGGGCGTCTCCCCCCCTTCCGAAGGGGGGGCAGGGAGGTAGCGAAGTCAGCATTCGTTCCAGCCAACTACATCGACGAACTCGTCTAGAAGAAGTGGCGGGAACTTCGCTTGGAGCCCGCGCCGCCGACGTCCGACAGCGAGTTTCTCCGCCGACCGTTCCTCGACCTGATCGGGACGTTGCCCACGCCGGAGGAAGCTCGCGAGTTCCTCAAATCAGCCGAACCCGAGAAGCGAGCCAGGCTGATCGACCGCTTGCTCGACCCGCCGGAGTTCGTCGATCACTGGTCGTTGAAATGGGGCGACCTGCTGCGAGTTCACCACCGGTACGTCGGCGACAAGGGAGTTGGCAGCTTTGGCAGTTGGGTGCGGCAGGCCGTGCGTGAGAACTGGCCGGTCGACAAGCTGGCTCGCGAGCTGCTGACCGCGCAGGGGAACGTGTTCAGTTCAGGGCCGGCGGCGTTTTATTTTGTCGATCAGAAGCCGGACGAATTCGCAGAGACGACCGTGCAGGTGTTCCTCGGCGTGCGCTTGCAATGCACGAAGTGTCATCACCATCCGTTCGAAACGTGGAGCCAGGACGACTACTTCGGGCTGGCGGCGTTTTTCACTCGGCTCGATGTGAAGGAAAACAACGAGAGCGGGTTGGAAGGCCGATTCGGCGGCGCGCGGAGTATCCGGGCGATCGCGATCGAATCGCCGAAACGGAAGCTCGGCGTCGCCGCCGCGCCGCACTGGTTCGGATCGCCGCCCCCCGCGCTCGACGGCGTGGCCGACGTTCGCGTGCTGCTGGCCGATTGGATCACGCGGCCGGACAACCCGTACTTCGCCCGCAACTTCGCCAACCGATTCTGGGCGTACCTGATGGGCTGCGGCTTGGTGGAAGCCTTCGACGATCACCGCGCCACGAATCCTCCCTCGAATCACGAACTGCTGGCTGCACTGGTCCGCGACTTCACCGAAAATCGCTTCGACGTCAAGCATCTGCTCCGCACGATCTGCAACTCGCGCGTGTATCAGTTGGCGTCGGAGTTCGATCGAGGACCCGATGTTCGGCGCGGGTCTCCCGACCCCGCCGTGCCTCCCGACCGCAGGTCTCCGCATCAAACGGGAGACCTGCGGTCCACGGAGGGGCTTGGTCAGGAGACCAAGCCCGAACCGCCGCCCGATGCCGATGGCGAATTCTTTACGCACCGCGTACCGCGACGAATTCCCGCCGAAGTGCTGCTCGACGCGATCAGTCAGGCGACGGAATCGCGCGAGGCGTTCGCGGGACTTCCCGCCGGAACGCGAGCCATCTCGCTTCCCGATCCGGCGGTGGTGTCGTATTTCCTGACGACCCTCGGCCGCCCGCTTCGCAATTCGCCGTGCGAGTGTGCTCGAACGTCGCAACCGGACCTCACGCAAGCTTTGCACCTCGTGAACGGCCCCACCATCCATCAAAAAGTCACCGCCGAAACCGGTCGCGTCGCCCGCCTGCTCAAGGCCGGCCGCCCGGATGCCGACATCATCGAAGACCTGTACCTCGCCACTCTCTCCCGCCTGCCGACCGCCGCCGAACGACAAACCGTCACCGAACTGCTGGCCGATGCCCCGTCGCAGAAGGAAGGGTTCGAGGATTTGCTGTGGACATTGCTGAACATCTCGGAGTTTGTGTTTACTGATTCCTGCATTGATATTTGCGCGTGGTCATAGCCGAAGCGGGAGCTTGGTTTGGCGGATGAATCCCTTCAGGAGATCTTGTTCGGTTTGGTATTCATGGAATTTGTCATGAGCGGTTCCTACCAAGTCATCGACACTGTCGGGGCAGTCGTTGGCCAGCTTGTGTCCCTTGCCGTGACCCCACATGCCTTCCACGGGGTTGAGTTCGGGGGCGTAGCTCGGCAGTTCTTCGAGGTGGAGTCGAGCGTGTTTGGCCACGAACGCCTTCACGGCCCGACCGCGATGCACGTTCAGCCGATCCCGGATCACGATGATCCGGCCCCGGTGATGTCGCATCTGTTCCCGCAAGAAGCTGATGATTTCCGGTTGCTTGATCGAGATGTTCGGGTGCAGACGAACGTAGCTTCGCACCCGACGACGGGCGGGCGAGATCGTGATGGCGCCAATGGCCGAGACGCGGCGATCGCGCCGCGCGTTGGTCATCAACAGCGGTGTTTGCCCGCGCAGACCCCAGGTGCGACGGACCAGCGGCGTCAACAACAGCCCGGATTCATCGAGAAAAACCAGCGTGGCCTGCCAGCGTCGTGCGTTTTTTTGATGCGCTCCCAAGCGACCGAGGTCCAACGGGCGATGGCCGCCTCGTCCCGCTGTCGGGCGCGACGTTGCGGCTTCTGACAGGACAAACCCAACTGCTGGAGCAAGCGCGGCAGATGATCGACATGATACTCCACACCGTAGACGCGCCGGATCAGTTCCCGCACGCGGGGGCAGGTCCACAACTCGGTGGCGAACCCGTTCGACACGGCGCCGCGCAACAGCCGCTTCAACAAGTGCGGTCGATAACGTGCCGGCAATTTCGGCTTCCGCCCGGGATGGGGCTTCCGCCCCAGCGCGGCCTTTCCCCGCAGGCGAAACGTCCGCAGCGTCAACTGCAACCATCGCCGCGACCGCCCCAGCCGTCCGGCGATCTCTGCTGTGCTGACGCCACCCCGGTGCAGCGCGACGGCCTGCCATCGAATCCGTTCCAACTCTTGGGGGCTTCCATGCCTTCTCATGTGCCGTGTAGTTACTCAAACTGAGCGGTTTTTAGACGGCGAGCAGGAGTTGACGGAGTCGTTGTCGGAGTTTGGGATGTTTGATCCTTTCGATGATGCGTTCGGTTTGGTGGC
>Ga0233425_10001082_pt1 | contig 64149 bp, 67 predicted proteins | sample Watercolumn_Towu_2_FD_181712 | JGI IMG/M metagenome (GOLD analysis project Ga0233425, IMG submission 181712) | Freshwater microbial communities from Lake Towuti, South Sulawesi, Indonesia - Watercolumn_Towuti2014_140_MG | ecosystem: Environmental > Aquatic > Freshwater > Lake | place...
GACGCCGTCGAGGTGGACGACAAAATCATCCGCATCCACGGCTCGAAAGCCAGCCTCGAACAGGCCGTCATCGCCGGAGAACAAATCGGCAAGGGTGTTCGCAGTTTTATACGCAATTGGCGCGCCCAAGGGGATTCGAACCCCTGTTTTCGCCGTGAAAGGGCGACGTCCTAGGCCTCTAGACGATGGGCGCCGGCCCCGCGCGCCGGCGGGGACGAGGGCTGTATAGAGGCGCCCGGCGTACAAGACAAGCCAGCAATTCTAGCGCGCGTTCCGATCGAACGGGCTCGTTCGATCGATAAGAAATCGCGCCAGATCATAATGTTGTAGCGAATTCTCGTCGGATAAGTCTGTCAACTTCTTGCCGAATTCGCCCTAGCGCGCCGGCCTGCGCCGATCTGGCGTTTTCGACGAGGCCAAGGCTCGACAAGGCCAAGGCTCGACGAGGCCAAGACTCGACACGCCAAGACTCGATTGCGCGACTGCGGCGACTTGCCGCCTCTACAGTCCTGCGGAGCGACGGAGCGCCATCTTCTTGAAACCCGCCGTTACGCAACCGGCGGCCCTTCCCCTACTCCGCCGCCAAGACCTGCGGCGGAGGGAACGCCACTTCGATCAGCGTGCCTTCGCCCTTGCGGCTGCGGATGATGAAGGAGGCGTGGTTGGCTTCGATCAGCGCCTTGGTCACCGGCAGGCCGAGCCCCGTGCCCGAGGCCTTGCGCGAGGTGGCGAGCTGACCGAAGGGCTCCAGCGCCGTCGCGATCTCGTCCTCGCTCATGCCGAGCCCCGTGTCCTTGACGCGGATCGCGACCGCGCCGGCGTCGGTGACGGCGGTCGAGACGATCACTTGCCCGCCCGGCTCGTTGAACTTCACCGCATTGGACATGAGGTTGAGCAAAATCTGCTTGAGCGAACGCGCGTCGGCGCGCAGGCTCGGCAGGCGCTCGGCGAGATCGAGCCGCATGACGACGCGCGAACGGGCCGCCTCCGGCTGCATCAGCGAGGCGCATTCGGCAATCGCCGCATTGGCGTCGACGCGGGAAAAATCGAGGTCCAGCTTGCCCGCCTCGATCTTCGAGAGATCGAGCAGATCGTTGACCAGCGAGAGCACATGCGCGCCAGAGGCGTGCACGTCCCTGAGATAGTCCTTGTAGCGCTCGGAGCCGATGGGGCCGAAGCGCTCCTCCATCATCACCTCGGCGAAGCCGAGGATGGCGTTGAGCGGCGTGCGGATTTCGTGCGAAACGCGCGCGAGAAACTCCGATTTCGCCGCGCTGGCGCGTTCGGCGGCGATACGGGCGGTTTCCTGGTTCCGATCCAAGCCCCGGGCGGCCGGCGCTTCGCGAAGCCGCAACAGGAACGCGCGCTCGGGATGCGGGCCCAGTCGGGCGAGCGCCGCCTCGACGGGACGCGCCGCGCCGCGCCGGGCGCGAATCGAAAGCGGCGCGGTTTCGACGCCTGCGCCCGCGCGCACGCGCGCCAGAATGTCGGCGAAGCGGCGGGAGTCGCCGTCCTCCGCGATCGCCGCCGCCGGATCGGCGCCCACGAACTCCGCCGGCTCGCCGCAAAAAAGTTTCGCGAAGGCCGCGTTGACCGCGCCGATGCGCCCCTGCGCGTCGAGGATCGCCGCCGGCTCGCCCGACGCTTCGAAGGCCGCGCGCAGTTCAGCGCGAAGCTCTTGGGCCTCGGCGTCGGCGCGCGCGAGCTTTTCCTCCAGGGCGCGAAACTCTTGGGCCTTGGCGGCGGGGTCGGTCGCTGCGCGCGGTGGCGGGCGGCGGCGGCGCAGCGTCACCATGGTCGCCGGCGCGCCGGCCCATTCGACGGTCTGCATATGGGCGTCCAAGTCGACCGCTTTGCCGTCTTGCGCCTGCGCTTCGACCGCCGCAGCGTCCCCACGCCCGGCCAAATCGCGCGGCGCGCAGCCGAAAAACAGCCGCGCCAGGCCGCCGTCGGCGTTCAGCGCGTCCAAATCCGGATAGCCGAGACAGTCGAGCAAGGTGCGGTTGGCGTAGAGCGCCTCCGCCCCGCGCGCCGCCAGCACGCCGACGGGCGCGCGCTCCAGCAGGTTCGCGATGTCGTCCCGAGCAGGCCCGGGAGCAAGATGGGGCGCCCCGGCGCCCTCCGTCTCCACGGCGCGGCCCAGATGCTCCTGCAACGCGCGCGCCGCGCCGACGGCGAGCGTCTGCGCGATTTCGTCGAAGGCGCTTTTCTCGGCTGGCGTCAGCGCCTCCGCGCCGCCGGCCGGCGCGTCGTCCCCAGGCGACTCCGGCTCCGCCCCGTCGAGATCGGCGACGCGCGCGACCGAAGTCGGCGGGCGCAGCGGAACGACGTTGCCGGCCGGGACGGCGGGCGACGCCGGTTCGGCGTGCTGCGACTGACCGCCGATCTTTACAGCCTCCGCGTCGGCGCGGATGAAGGCGCGGGAAAGGTGGATCTGCCCAGAACCCTGATAGCCCGCGAAGCGCTTTTCGGCGTCGAAGACCGGAAAGCCGCATAGAACCGCCGGCGTCCGTTCGCCGGCGTACTCCAGCGGCCACTCGACCTCGACCCCGCTCCACGTTTTGCGCGAGGCGACGGCGCGAACGAGCGCGTCGCCAAGTCCGAAGGCGCGGGAAATCTCCGCCACGTCGCGGCCGATCAGATCGGCCGGATCGTCGCCGACGACGTCCGCAAGAACCTGCGTCACGTCGACGAAGCGATCCTGGGCGTCGGTCTTCCAAAGGAATCGAGGCAAGCGCGCGCCGTGACGCGAAGCCAGCCGCTCGCGAAGAGCGTTAACGCCGTCGTCGGTCGCAGTTGTTTCGACAGGCGCCTCGACCACCGGCGGCGACTCGGTCGCGGCGGCGCCTTCGCGCGGCGGCTCCGAGGGAGCGGGCGCTTCGACCGCGCGGCCTTCGTCCGCAGTCGCGACGGTCTCCTCGCCGCCCGGCGAGGGCGCAGTTTCCGTCGCTTCGCTGCGCGGAGGCGCCTCGCCGCGCACGCCCAGCGCGGCGACGACGAAACAGGACGGACCATCCGCCCCGCGCAGGGTGCGGCATAGCACCGTGACCGTCCGCATTTCGTCGCCAAAGGCGACGCGCAGCCGCTCCAGCCGCGGCGCGGCGCCGTGACGCACCGATTCGACCAGTTCCCGCAGACGACCGGCGCAGGGTTGGCCGTCTGCGAACAGGCGCTCGGTCAGAGCCCTCGCGTCGACGCCGAAAACGGCGGCCGCCGATTCGTTGAGATGGACGACGCGCGGAGGGTCTCCCGCCGCCGCCACGATCGGGGCGCCCGAGGCCTGAAGGGCCGCGAACGCCGGATCGGCGGCGATGCGCCGCGCCGCCGTCTCGCCTTCGCCGACACTCTTGCCTGAACCGCTCATACTGCTGGCGCCTCGACACACGACCGCCCGCACGCCCACACACGCGCGCGCCGCTCCGTTCGCGGCGCGTATTGGTCCGGAATGCGCCCGGTTAGGACAAACTTAACCTTTCGCGCCGCCTCGGTCCATGCGAGTCGATTGGATTTCCGATATTTTCGCCGTTTACTATGAACCGCCCGGCGACCGCGCCGCACAATTTATATTGCAATGCAACATAAATTGGCGCAAGCTGGCTTTCGAGGCGACCCGAATCGCGTCTCGCGCCGCAAGTGACAAGCGCCGCGAGCGACCTGGAGCAGAACCACATGACCGACCCCACCTACCAAATTCCCACCGAAGTCCGCGACTTTGCGGAAAAGAGCGTCGAGCAGGCGCGCAAGGCTTTCGAAGGCTTCGCCGGGGCCGCTCAGCAAGCGCTGTCGGCCATCGAGCCGCCGGCGAGCGCGCCTTTCGCGACCGGCGCCAAGGATGTCGGCGCGAAGGCCTTCTCCTTCGCGGAGGCCAATGTAAAAGCGGCCTTCGACCTCGCGCAGAAGCTGGTTCACGCCAAGAATCCGCAGGAAGTGATGGAGCTTCAGGCCGAATTCGTGAAAGCGCAGCTCGGCGCCATTCAGGAGCAGACCAAGGAGCTCGGCGCGGCGATTCAAAAGGCCGCGACCAACAAGCCTTAGAGCATGTCTCCGATCCAAATGGATCGGAGACATGCTCTAACTCTTTGGTTTGTCGCGGTCTCTTACGCCGAACCGGCATCCACTTCGGCGGAGACCGCTCTAGAGCAAAATCCGAAAAAGTTGATAGACTTTTTCGACAAGATTTTGCTCCAGCTTTTTGAATCTGGAGCGATTTCTTATCGACCGGACGATTCCGTCCGGTCGGAAAGCGCTCTAAGCTCAGGCAAAGAGGAGCCAGAACAGATGGCGACGCATTCAAGGAACCATGGCAGACGCCCGGCGAAAGCAGCCGCCGCCGCGGAGGCGGCGCCCAAGCCGGTCATCTCGATCATGGAGGAGATCGACGCCGCCGACGCCGCCGAAACCGCAGGGATCAACGAAAGCCTCATGGCTCAGCCCGCGGTCGTCGAGCCCGCCGCGCCGGCGTCCGATTCGGAATCCCAAACGCCGAACCCGGCGGCGTGGCCGATGACGGCGATCGACATGTGGACCGAGAACGCCACCGCTTTGATCGACCTCGCCGAGAATCTCTGCAAGGCCAAATCCCTGCCCGAAGCGATGGAGCTTCAGGCCCGCTTCGCGGGCGAGCGCTTCGACAGCTTCGTGAAGCGTTCGAACGAATTTGCGGAGCTTGGGCGCCGCTTCGCGGCCGACCGCGCGCCGTTGCGCTTCTCGAACGCGCTGGCGACGAGCTGATACCAGATCCGCTCGATCGCTGCGCGCGAGCCTGGAGGCTCGCGGTCCATTTTCGCATGGACCGCGCGACTCCAGTCGCGCGTCCGATGCGAATCGTTCAAGCGGATTACGTTTGACAGGGCGTCACAGCGTCCCGGCGATCAGCGCGCGCAGCGCCGGCGTGACCTCCGGCATGACGCCGAACCAGTCGCGGAACGCCGGGCGCGCCTGATGCAGCAACATGCCGAGCCCGTCGACGGGCGTGGCGCCCATGGCGCGCGCCGCAGCGAGCAGCGGCGTCTCCATCGGCGCATAGACGATGTCCGCGACGACCGCCGAGGTCGGCAGTTCGCGCAAGGATATGTCGAGCGGCGGCTGCCCAATCATGCCCTGGCTCGTGGTGTTGACGAGCAGGCCGGCGCCGGCGAGCCCGGCATTTCTCTCGCTCCAAGGATAGGCGGACGCCGCCGCGCCGAAAGCGGCCGCGAGTGAAAGCGCGCGATCAATCGAACGGTTGAAAATCCGGATTTCCCGCGCGCCCGCATCGACCAGACCCGCGACGACGGCGCGCGAGCCGCCGCCGGCGCCGATCACGACGCAAGGAGCCGCGTCCGCGCGCCACTCCGGCGCCGCAGCGCGCAGCGAAGCGGTGAAGCCGAATCCGTCGTAATTCTTGCCGGCGAGCGATCCGTCCGCGCCGACGACGACGCAGTTGATCGCGCCGATCCGCTCGGCGACGGGATCGACACGATCCATGAAGGCCAGCGCCGCCTCCTTATGCGGAATGGTGAGGTTGCAGCCGCAAAAGCCCACCGGCGCCAAAGCGCGCAACGCCGCCTCCAGCCTCCCCGGCTCGACGGCGAGCGGAACATAGACGCCGTCGAGTCCGTATTGCGCGAGCCAGTGATTGTGAATCCTGGGCGAGCGCGAATGCGAAATCGGCCAGCCCATCACGCCGGCGAGATGGAAGCGATGGTGTGGATGCATCGTCGCGCCTTTGGCGTCAGAAAGAAATGCGAAGCCGGAAACTCCGCGCGCAAGGCTACGCGCGCGTCAGAAATTGCACAAGCGACGGATCGGGCGGCATATCGCCTCGACCCGCCGCCTTGGCGCCGTCCTTAGAGCGCATTCGGCAAAACGTTGACGGACTTTTCCAAGAGATTGCGCTCCAAAGTTTTGATCTGGCGCGATTTCTTATCGACCGAACAAGTCCGTTCGGTCGGAAAGCGCTCTAGCGTCCGTCGGAAAATAAGTGCGCCGGCGGCGCCCCAATATTGTGCGCGTTGGCGGCGATGGTCATGCGCGCCGCCGTTGGGGTTGAACGCCATCCCCGGTCCTCGCGGGCTGTCGATAGCGCGCTTGCGCGGCGGAGGGAACGCCGGTATATCGCTCACGCCCGCGCCGCCCAGGCGGCGAACCCCGACGGCAAAGGGGGCGCGTAGCTCAGCGGGAGAGCACTACGTTGACATCGTAGGGGTCACAGGTTCAATCCCTGTCGCGCCCACCATCAAAATCAAAGAGTTGCACGAATTCTGCGGAAACGCTCGAAACGCAACTCACCAAAAACTCACCAACGCGACCCTCTCACTTCCACAGCGCCAGCCGGCCAAGCCTCTCGCCGCCGACGTAAACCGGTCCGGTTGTCCCCTTGGCCTGCGCCGGTTTGTCCGCCGGCGCCGCCTGGCGCGCGGCGCGGGCGTCTTTCGCCCATTGCCGGACCGTCTCGTGCGAGACCTTGAACGCCTGCGCCACCTCGCGCAGCTTGCCGCCCTTTTCAACCATCTCGACGGCCGCTGCGCGAATGTCAGGGGGCGTTTTGTGCTTCACACCCATAGGAATCCCTCCGGCCGCGCGCCGCTCTCGTAAACCGATGGCCCGGCGTCGTCATTCGCAGCGACCGAAACCGCGATGGCGCAGGCGACGGCGCCGTCGATCCGCTCGCGCGCCTTGCCCTTGCTGAATAGCCGATTGCCGGCGCGATCCGTCTCGACCTGAATGTTGTCGAAGCACCAGCGCAAGACGGGATGGCCGCCATGCTGGAATTGCCGCCCGACGATGGCCCGCTCCAATTCCTTGATCGCCGGCGCCATCGTCACCCAGCCCTGACGCACTTCGACGGCGGGCAATCCGTCTTCCATCAAATTGTTGATGGTCGAACGGGCGAGATGAGGATCGAGCCCGACGCTGCGCACGTCGAAGCGCTCGCATAGGTCGCGAATGCAATCCTCGACGGCGCGGAAGTCCACGACATTGCCCGGCGTCGGCTCGATAAAGCCATCGTCCGCCCAACGCACATAGGGAACGCCGTCGCGATCCTGACGGCCGCGAAGATTGTCCGCCGGGCAGAAGAAATGCGGGAGCACGGCGTACCCGTCGCCGACGCGCCAGAGCGCCACGACAACGGTCAAGTCGCTGTTGCTCGAAAGGTCGACGCCAAGATAGCAGGGCGCCTCGGCGAGCTCGTCCAAATCGAGCGGCGCGGCGCCGGCGTCGTAAATCGACATGTCGACGAAGGGGTCGACCGAATGGTCGAGCCAGACGTTCAAGTGCAATTGCCTGAACGCCTCGCGATCGGCGGGACGATTCTCAGCTTCGCGGGCGAGTTGGCGCAACCCCTCGATATCGGGGAAGCCGTTGGCGAGGCCGGGATTCGCACGCCGCCACACCTCTTCGTCGCGCCAGTCCGCATCGGCCGGCGTCTCGAACAGAATCGGGAGCGTGCCGGGGTCGTCAATCTCGCCGCGCGCGACGCGGCGGGCGTAGTCGATAATGTCATGGGCGACGTTCTCTTGTCCGCGCCCGGCCGTTGTGATGACGACAAGCAGGCTCCCCGGCGTCTTGACGAGGCCCGTGCGCAGCACGTCCCACAGGTCGCGCTTGGGCCAGGCGTGCAATTCGTCGACCAGGGCGAAGGTCGGCGTCATGCCGTGCTGGCGCGCCGCGTCGCAGGATATGGCGCGAAGCTGACAACCGGACTTCGGATGTTCGACGCGATGGCGATAGTCGATAAAGCGCAGCCGCTCGGCGATGCGCAGGTCTTCGCGGCAAATGCCGGCGGCTTCCTCGAAACCGATGCGCGCCTGCTCGCGATCGGAGGCGGCGAACAGGGCGAGCCCGCCGGGAACGCGCTCGGGGCCGATAGCGTGCAGAAGCCCGAGCCCGGCGCCGAGCGTCGTCTTGCGCGCACCGCGCGGGAGCAGCATGACGACCGTGCGGACGATGCGCCGGCCGTCGTCATGGCACGGCCCATAGATGCGCCGCACGATCCGCTCTTGCCATGGCGTGAGGTCGAACGCGCGCCTTGGCAGGCGCGACTTCGGATGGCGCAGCCGGCGCAGGAAGTTCACGGCCCGCTCGCCATAGCCGAGCGGATCATCGATCGGCGAGCCGTCGAATATCCAATGCGGGTAGACGTCGCCGCTCATAGATCGAGGTCCGACAGGTCGTCTTCGCCTTCGGTCGCGGCGGCCTTGTTGCGGCTCGCCGGCGTCAGCCCCAACTCGGCGGCGAGGCGGCGGCATTCCGTGAGCGCTTGGAATAGCGTCTGAAAAGCCGGATGGCGCTTCACGCCCTTCTCGCCCGAGATATGGTCGCCCTCGGCGTTGATCGTCGCCTGCATTCGCCGAACGGTTCCGCTCGCGAGGCAATAGGCTTCCAGAATCGGCAAATCCTCGCGCGTGAGGGTTCGGCGCTTGCGAAGGCCGGGCGTGACGCGCCGCCATTCCTCCTTGGCCTCCTTCGGCAACCATGACGGCGCCGGCGGCAGGCGCGACAAGCCGCCCTCGATCGCCATCAACTTCGGTTTGCCGCCGCGCATTTCGCTACCCCGTTAAAATTGCTCAATCCTGGTCTCTCAAAAGCGCGCCCCCCCGATCGGTCCCTTGCCCCCGCCTCATCGTCCGACCCCACCCCCCGGGTACGAGCGCGGCTGGCGCTTGAAGGCGCCGTCGCGCTGCGCGGTCTTGCGGTCGTGGCACGGTTTGCACATCGGCCGCCAGTTCTCTCGCATCCAGAAGAGCTTCTGATTGCCGCGGTGAGGAATGAGATGGTCAACAACGGTCGCCGGCGATCCGCACGCGATGCAGACAGGATGCGCGGCGAGGAAGGCTTTGCTCTCGCGTTCCCAATCTTTCGTGTAACCGCGCTCGCGCGCCGATGGCCGGCGCTTGTCGGCTTCCGCCTTGGCGCGCTTGGCGCATTCGGGGCAGCGCGGGCCGGTGAAGGGCGCATGGCCGCGCGGGCAATGGCGTGGGGCGGCGTAGGGCATTATCTTTGTCCCGGGTGAGAATGCGGTCTTGCGCGATTGAACGGAATTATGCCGGGAGAAGAAACCCGTTGGAGGCCCGCATCACGCTGATCGTTGTTGGACTGACCGCTTCGCCCTCAGAAGCCCGCCTCCGAAGATGTTGCGGCCGTGCTGGTTCATCCGCAGTCACGGCCGCGCGCCTTGCGGCGTGTCCTATGTGACCGGCCGCGAGGCCGCGTGCGATTTCACAATGACGGCGCCGATGCCGATCGACGTTCCGCCGTTCTTCGTGATCACGCTGCGCAGATAGCGCTTCGGGCCGGCGTAGCCGACCTTGACGACGCTGTTCTGCGCGAGGCTAGCCGGGAACGTTCCGACAAGCTGCGCCGCGGGCGCGTCGACGAAATCGCCGGCCGTAGTCGTGTCGGAATGTTGCAGCTTCGCCGTGAAGTCGCCGGCGCCGGCGATCGCGCCGGTCGTGACAATCAACGCCGCGCTTTCGAAGCCGGCAAGATCGATCGCAGCGCCTGTGTCGGTCGCGGCGAGAATCTGCGGAACCACGGCCTGGACGACGCCGATGTTGTTGGAAATGTCGCGTGAGCTCATGTTCGTGTCTCCTTACGCCGCGATCTTGAGCTTGCGGATGGCCTCGGCGCGCACCACGGCGCCGCCGACGCGGCGGCGGGCATGGAAGCGAACGAGGCCCGAGGTCGCGACCGTGTAGGGATCGCGAAGCAGCGCGATCGAAACGCGGTCGTAAATGCGATAGCCGCTCGCGAAGTCGCCGAAGACGACAGGGAACGCGTTCGCGGCAACGTCGGGCATGTCGACGGCTTCGATGGCAGGGCGGCCCAGGATCGTCTCGGGCTGTCCCGCCGCGAGGCCGGCTTGCCAGAGATACTGACCGTTGCCGTCTTTCAATTTGCGGATCGCGGCCAGCGTCGCGCCATTCAGCATCCATACGCCGCGTTGGCGGTAGAACGGCGCGAGGGCGTAGAATAGGTCGATAAGACCGTCGGCCGTGATCGCCGTCGCATTGCCGCCGTTGGTCGATGCGACATTGGCGTCGGCCATGAAGCCGAGCGGCTTCTTCACGCCGTCGCCCGAGACGAAGGCCGCGCCTTCGATGCGGCCGAACTCTTCCGCAAGATCGAAGGCGACTTCCGCTTCGACATTCACCGCGGAGTCTTCCAAGAGCTTGACGCTAACGTCGACGTAGCAGGCGGCTTCGCTGATCGGAATCTCGGTCTGGCCGTAGGTCGCCTGCGCGCTCGGGCGCGTTTCCGTCTCGCTCACCCAAGAGGCGGTCGGCGCGCCGGTGCGCTTCGGAATGAGGACGGAGCCGCTCATTGTCTGCCCGACGCGCGCCGCTTGGCGCACGGGCGAAAACTGCACGATGGCCTTGTCGATTTCCGTCGAGAACTCGGGCGGGGCGAGATAGCCTCCCTGCGTGTCGGGCGAGACCTGGAGCGCCTTCACCTCTTCGGCGCCGAGCGCCTCGCGGCCGTGGCGGAGGAAGGTTCCGAAGGCCTTCGTTTCGCGCTCCTTGCGCTCGTCTTTCCGCCCGGTCGCGCCGGGACGCTGCATCTTGAGTTCGAGTTCGTCGGCGCGCTTTTGCGCATCGGCGAGCTTCTTTTCTAGGTCTTCGAGCTTGGATCCGTCGCCTTTCTCTTCGAGCGCCTTGAGGCGTTCGTCGACGTTCTTCTGGAGCTCGTCCAAGGCCTTCTGAACGATCGCGCCCGGATCGTCTTCGGCGTCTTTCAGTTCGATGGCGCCCGACATGAGCGCCCTTTTCGATACGTGCTGCATGGGTTCACCTCTGCACTTTGAGCGCCGCGGCGGCGCGGTGGATCGCAGCGGCAAGCATGATCGCCGTCGCGGCGGATTTGGCGTTCGTGACCCGTGCGCCGGGATGCGACGGCACGGTCACGAGAGAGATTTCGACCAGTTCGAGCGCCTTGATCGTTCGGCCGCCGCCTTTGCGCTGCGAAGCGCTCTTGGTGACGAAGCCGATCGACAGGCCGCGAACGGCACCGCTCTTGACCAGCGCGCGCACCTCTTTGGCGCGCGCCACATCTTCGATGAGAAGGTGGCCCTTCACCTCCAGGCCCTTGGAGGTTTCCGCGATGGATTCCCATGCGCCGAGCGGCTGCGACGGATCGTGCGCGAACAACATCGGCAAAGGCGGCCGCGCGCCCTTGAACGCGCCCGGCGCAATTTCGTCGCCGACGCGATCGGGCGAACCGAATGGCCAGGCGAGGCCGGTGACGAGGCCCGCTTCGTCGACGCCAATGTCGGCTTTGAATTCGAGGCGCGGCATTGTCATTGCGCGGGCTCCTTCGCCGGCGCGGGCGGCGCTTGCGCCGCCGCCGCGTCGGGGGCAAGCGGGATGGTCTGGACGCTGCGCATCGGCGCGTCGCCTCCTTCGACGGGCGGGAGGCCTTCACGGCCGCGGGCTTCGTTGAGCGTGAGCACGCCCGATTCGATGCCGGTCTTGAGCGCCGCGAAGCGCTTGTCGAGATCGGCGCGGACGAAATTCGTCGTATCGAATTCGATGCGATAGCCGGCGTCGTGCTCTTCGTCGGTCAGCAAGGTACGTTCGAGCGCGTCTTCGAACAGTTCGAGAATCGGCGCGATGGTGCGGTCGAGGAACTGTTGCGCGAGGTGCTCGGCGTTCGAGAGCGTGGCGTGTTCGAGGTCGCCAAGAAGCACGGGCGGCATGTTGAGCAAGCGGGCGGCTTCGAGCACCTGGAACTTGCGGTTTTCGAGGAACTGCGAATCCGTCGACGCCAATTGCAGCGGCGTGAATTTCACGCCCTGTTCCAGGATCGCGGTCCGCCCGCTGTTGTGAACGCTGGCGTAAATCTGGGAAAAACTCTCGCGCAACCGCGCCAGCAACTCGCTCGTCAGCTTGCCGGGCGTCTCCAAGACGCCGCCGGGGCGGGCGCCGCGTGAGAACAGCCCGGCGGCGTGTTGTTCCAACACGATCGCGAGACCGATCGCCTCGGCGCCGAGATTGATCAGGCCGAGGCCGCGCGCGCCGTCGATCGTGACGTTGCGCAGATGAATCACGTCGCGATAGCTGAACTCGCGCACGCCGCCTTCCTGGAGGGTGACGCTGTAGCGCGGCTCGCCGGTGATCTGGTCGACGATGATGCTGCACGATCGCGGATCGATCCGATGCAGCTCGCGCACCTCGCCGCGCACGCGCGAGACGAGCGCCAAGCCGTTGCCCCAGAGGAGCATGTCGCGGATCAACGCCGCCTTGAACTCAGTTTCACCGGTCCAGGGATTCGGCCGATCGAGCACCCGGGCGACGGGATGATCCGGCGCCGCGACCGTCTCGCGGCCGTCCTCGCCGTCGCGATGCAGGCAGGCGTCCAGCGTCGCAATGCTATCGCTGATCAGCCTCACGCCCTGTTGCACGGCCGGGACGCGCAAGGCCGTGAGCGCGTCGACGGAGACGCCGCTCGACGCGGGAGGAACCCCGAAGAGGTCGAGCGCGCTCGGGGACGAAAGCGGGACGTTGAGCGCCTTCGTCGCGAGGTCGGCCAGGGCTGATTTGATTTTTTCGAACACGCCGCTTCCTGCAAGTATTTGTCAAATTTTGAAGCAGATCGTGATTTGTCAAGCAAAATATCAACGCGGCCGATATTTTGTTTTTCCGCGCTATACTTTTCTTGGCGCGACGTTGCTACGCGTTACCGATGGCCTGTTCCAACGCGGCGATCCGCGCCGCGAGGCGGACGCCCAAAGCGTCCGCCATCAGGTTGATCGATTCTTCGTCGAGGTCGCCGCGCATCGTCAGGGATTCGACGCATGTGAGGCGGAAGGCGACGAAAACATCGGCCTTCTCTTCGACGCTGGAATTGGCGAGCGCGAGAGCGATCAGGTCCAGGTCGGAGTCGATATCGGCGATTGGGTTCACTGGCGTCGACATGATCAGGACTCGCAGTCGTCTTGAGGGCCATCGGAGGGTGACGGGTCGCGGCGTGCGTTTGCGATCTGCGCATCGCGTTCTTCTTCTCGGCGCTCCTTCGCGATCTGGCGCTCAAGGTCGGCGCCGTCGTCGTCAGAGCCACCCACGTAGCTCCCCGCGCCGTTCGGCGCCCTGGGCGGGCGCGGCTGGCGCGGCGAGAGCGCGCCGTCGTCGTCAATCCACTCGTCATCGGGATCGTGACCGGCGTGGAGCGATTCATAGCCGGCGAGGATGAGAGGTTCGCGACGTTCGGAATCCTCTCCCGCCGGCGAGCGCGCCTCCAGGCGCGTGAGCGAGCCGGCGGGGGAAGGGGATGGATCGTTCGAAGGTTCGCGCGCGGGGGATTCCCGAATCTCGATCGTCGCGCGAGCCGGAGCGGCGGGCGCGCGCAAGCGCGCCGCCGCGACGGCGCCGAGTTCAGTCGCCGAGTTAGGTCGTAGAGTTCCTTCCTTATATGGCGGTACACGAAAATTCGGTTCTTCGCGAACAGGGATTCGGTTCTTTGCGAATGTGGATTCGGTTCTGTCAGAAATGTCAGAATGTCTGTCAGACCCATGAACCGAAGCGTCGTTCGGTTCTTTGTCGTCATGAACCGAAGCGTCGTTCGGTTCTTTGTCGTCATGAACCGAAGCGTCGTTCGGTTCTTTGTCGTCATGAACCGAAGCGTCGTTCGGTTCTTTGAGGACAAGAAAGTAGTTCGATGATTGAGGCCCGCGGCGCCGTTGATGCACGTGGCCACGTTCTATCAGGACCGGCAACCGCAACTGAATCGTCCGCGTCGTGACGCCCGTATCCGCCGCGAGGGTCAAATGCTTCGGAAACGCAAATCCGTCCTTGGTGTTGACGTAAGATTGGAGCGCGACAGCGATCTTCAGATCAACAGGTCGCAGATTGTGGTCGCGCAAGACCTGGACCATCCATTCGTTGCGCGCGACAGGTCCGACAGCAACAGCGATCTCGGCGCCGTTGGCCGGATCGACGATTATTCGAACGCCTGTGTTGGTCGCGCGCTTGTCGTTCATCGGCCTCGCCCTCAGAACGGAATCGCGTCGCTGAAATAATCGACGCCCTCGCCGGCGTGACGGGCGAGGCTGCGATCGTCGGGCGCGGACGGCTGCTTCGGCGCGGCGGCCTTCGTGGCCGCCGGCGCGCGCTTCTTGGCCGGCTGGCGAAGCGCCAGGACGTGATCTGCGATGCAGGAAAGGCGAATACGCGTTTCGCCTCCTTGCTCGTAGGTCGCGACTTCGAGTCTTCCCTGGACGCTTACGACGTCGCCATCGTCGAGACGCGCGAGCTCGGCGCCGGCGGATTCGGAGAAGGCGCAGATTTTCCACCATTCGACTCGATCGCCGTCTCGGCATTTGATTGTCGCCGTGACGAAGGATTTGCCGCTCTTCGCGACGCGGCTTTCAGGCGCGCGGAACAGCGTCCCGGTGACGAGGACAGATGCGCTCATGGCGGGCCTCTCAGGCGCTTGTGGACGTGCGGGGCTTGCGCTTCACGCGGGCGGTGTTGGCCAGCGGTTCACCAAGCTTCGCGAGCGCCCATGTGTCGAGTTCGGCCGGCTGATAGAGAACCGTCGAGCCGAACTTGGAGAAGCGCGCCCCGCCGCCGACGTTGCGGAGTTTTGCGAGGGTGGCCGGGGCGATCTTCACGCCATGGACGGAGAGCAAATACTCGCTCGCCTCCACCGTGTTCAGGCGGGGCTTTTGCAGGCGTTGCGGAAGGTAAGACTCCGCCGTTCGCGCCGAAGCGCGTTCAAGTTCTTCGGTCATCTGGGGCTCCTATGAGGGGGTTGGCGCGCGGATGCGGGCGCTTCAGGAAGTGTCGTGGCCAATCGCTACGCCGTGGCGCCGATCAAAAATGCGATCGTAAGCATTGCGGATCGCAAGTGAGGCATTGATCCCGATGATGCTGATAGAATTTCGCCACGCGTCAATCGCCCTGGCTTCTATCGCCTTAGCGATGTCTTGTTCATGGCCTTCGTTCATCCAACCGTCGGGAAGAACGTCTTCTAGCCCTTTGATGGTGATGCTGTCCGCGCCGCCCCCACGTCCCCAGCCGTCAATGACAAAATCAAGAGATAACGGCATTTGTCCATTGCCGAACGGCGACGCGAATGGAATGTTTCTAGTTGATCCGGAAAATACATAGCGGCGATCGACAATGAAGATACGAAAGTCATCGTCTCTTGCCTTGCTAGGCAAGTATATTTCAGGATGATCTCGAAGGCGTTTGTGAAGAAATAACTCAACTATATCGCCTTTTTCGTTACGATCCTCATTGGTGAGGAACTGATAAATTTCTCGATAATGTTGAAGGTTTGACGGCAGTCTTCCTCTGAGTGAAACGAATTCAGCTATGACAGCATTCCCCAGTCGACCTGCAAGCGACAAGCTCGGCGAAGCAGAGAAGATCGCCCCGATAACCGAAAGACGCGCCAGCGCCTCCGCGTTCCACAAAGGACGCCCACCACGTACGGCCTCTCGCTCTGGTCGGGGCATCAATCCCTCCCGCTTCAAGAACTCGGAAGCCCGATGGGGCAGACCGGCGCCGAGTTCGAGCTCGGCCGCTGAAAAGAGAACGGGAGCTCTTGGCGACATGGGTCAAAATTACCTCCATAAATATCGGAAGTCAATTCCTCCGATATTTATGGAAGTTTGGAGAGACCTTCGTCTTCGCCTATTGCATCCAAAACCCTACCGGCGAGCTCTCTCGGGTCCGCGCCGCGTTTCAAGGCTTCCCGTTCGATTGATTCGAACAGCGCCCTGTTCACGACGATCGTTATCGCCATCTGCGCCCGCGTCTTCGGAACCAGCCGGATCGCGTGGCGGTTCAACAGCGAGTAGATGCTCTGCGCCGTCGCGCCGCGGCCGATCGCCTCGGCGATCTCCCCGGCGTTGTAGCCCGCGCCGGCCATGTAGGCCGCGCGGACAAGGTCGCTTTGTGTGAACCGAAGTTGCTTCGCGCGGGCCATGATTCCTCCGAAAAACCGGCCGGCGCGCATGAGCGCGCGGCCTCACGGCGCCTTGCCCTTCTCCGCCAGCAGCGCGAAGGCTTCGTCGACCCGAACGAAAGGGTTATAACGGCGATCCATCCAGTAGTCAGAACACGCGTCTTCGAGTCGGGCGTCGCCGACGTTCTCGAGATAGCCCGCGATCGAATAGAGGACGCGGCTGATCTTGTGCTCCATCTCACGGGATTTTTCCGCGTCGCCCTCGCGCCGCTCGCCCAGGGCCGGATCGGCAAGCGCCTGCAAATCATCGACAAGATCGTTCAGAATGCAAAGCTGAAAGAGGGCGCCTTTGCCCGAAGTCGCTTGCAGGAATGTCGCGCGATCGACAACGCCGTATATGAACTTGTGAATGGCGCCGCGCACGCTCTCGAAATGCGATTCTCGCCGCTGGTCGTCCTCGGCGTCGATCATCGCTTCGTTCGCCGCGTCATAGGCGTCGATCAAACGGCGCGCTTCATCCGCGAGCGCGGCCACAGGGCATTGCGCAGGCGTCGCCGCGGCGACGGCGGGAGAGCGGCGGGGCTGTCTGGTCTTGGTCATCGCTTGTTCCTTCTTTGGCTGTCGCGTCACATCGCGCGCTTGAGCGCGCGCCGCGGGGTCTTGGGGTGGCAGGAGGATTCGTGTTGGGCGAGCATTCGCGCGCGTTCGGCGCGGACCTTCGCCCAGGCGAAGGAGAGGCAGCGCGACCATGACCAGCCCCGCCGCCCCATGCAGCGCCATTGCGCATGGGCGTCGCACATGATCGCGCGGAGGTCGTAGGCGAGGCCCGGTTTGATCAAACAGCGCATGTCACGTCTCCAGTTCTGGAGGCGGATGGCGGGGGCGCCAATGCGTCGGCTCGCCTGCTTCGTCGGCGACGCGCACGAATCCCGCGCTGGCGCAAGCATAGAAAATCCACCCGCCCCGGCCGCGGTCGTAAAAGGCGTCGGCGATGCGGCGAGAAAATCCGTCCCTCGTACACCACAGGTCGATAAGCTCGCCGTCCTTGGGCGCGGTTCCGATCGGCCGCCAGCCGTTATCGCAGCGCGTCGTCATCACCGGCGCTCGGCGCGGATCGCGACGCGGATGCGATGCGTCTCGACCGCCAGGAAGGCGAGGGACAGCGCCAGGAATGGCGCGGCGAAAAGCAGGGTCGTGGCAGTTTTCCAGTCCATGACAGGGGTCTCCTTTCGGGCAAGCCGGGGTCGTTCGCCGAAACGAGGAGTTGCGGCGTGGGCGTTGGCGGGTTGATTTAAAGCGTCAGTGTGATACGATTAGCTCAAATCAACCCGCAAGTCAATACCTTTGGATAAAGGCGAGCTAAATGGATGAAAATCGGCCGTCCGGTCGTCAAATCGCTGCGGCGAGAGCGCTCGTCGGCATGACGCAACCGGACCTTTCGATGAGAGCCAACATTTCTGTTCCTACGCTCAAACGCATGGAAGCGAGCGAAGGCCCGGCCGTTGGGATGGCGAACAACGTAGCCGCCATACGCTCCGCTCTCGAATCGGCGGGCGTGATCTTCGTCGAGGAGAACGGCGAAGGTCCTGGGGTGCGGCTGCGGAAGGCGAGGGAAGGATGAGCAAAATTCGCGACGAACGCATTAAGCTGTTTGCTACGTTATTGAATAATATGGCAAATGCGTGCTTCGCCGTTGGGATGATCGCCCCGCTCGCCGGGGCGTTCATCAGCGGAAACCAAGCAAATCGGCCAGGATGGCTCGAACTGCTTGCCAGTTTTTTTGCTTGGTTGATGGCGGTCGTGGCCCTACATTTGACCGCATCGCACCTTCTCGGAGGCATAAAAGATGACTGACGCCCAGAACTTCGCCCTGTTCGGCTTGCCGTTCGTCATCGTCGTGCTCGCCGTCGTTGTCTATGTGGTTGCCGACAAGTTCGTCGGAATCAATCACTGATCCATCGCTCGGCCCCGTTTATCGGGCTTGCAAGACCATCGCGAGATGGCAGGGCGCGCATCCGACGATCACAAGTCTCGCGCGCCCTCATCGTTTCCGTTCGCTCGCGGCTCGCCGTGGTGCGCCTCAAGTCCGCTTCGGCGGCGGACCCTTGTAGACGAAGACAAGTCCGAAGGGTCGACAACCCCGCCTTCCGAGGCGGGGTTTTCGTTTGAAGCTCCTTTCATGCCGCCGCCGCTTCGCCTTGCGCAATCTTCGCCAGCTCGGCGCATCCGCGAAGGAATCCGCCATGTCGCGCAGCCGAAAGAAGAGCCCCGCCGGCGGCGTCACCACGGCCGCGAGCGACAAGGCCGACAAGACCCGCGCGCATCAAAGGACGAGGCGCGCCGTCAAGGAAGCGCTCCAGAGCGGCGCGGAAGAAGCGCCGGATCGCAGGCTGACCGAAAACACGTGGTCCTACGCCAAGGACGGCAAGGCGTGGTTCGGCCCCGGCCGTCCCGAGTTGATGCGGAAATAGCGCCTACAGATTTCGCTGCGCATTGCCGAGCGCCCGCGCGAACCGACGAGGCGAGCATCATCGCATCCACAGCCCGCGCGCTTGCCTGAGAGCGAGGATTCCAGGCATGTCGCGCTTAATGCCGCGCTCCATTTCCGCCATTTGCGCGCGCAGGCGAGCCTCGGTCGACGGATCGGCGTTGTTGAACACCGGACTCATGTTGACGACCACTGTTGGCGCCTGCCGAATGTTGCCGTTCGCGGCGCCTTTGGCCGATTTGATGGCCGCCGAGACATTCGCCTGCTGGGCCGCATTGAGGATGACCTCGCCGGCATGGGCGATGATCGGCACAGCGCCGCCCGACGCAAAGTGCGGAGCGCCGACAAAAGCGGATAGGGGTGCGCGCACCATGCGCCCGCCGGTCGCGCCGACGACGCCACCGTCTTCAAAAGCTGAGAACAGCCCGGAGAAGAGGCTGCCAATCGACCCTATGAGCCCCGACGCGGCGCCGGACAGGCCGCCGCCTATTTTCCCGAGCCCAGCCCCGCCGCCGATCACGTTGACGACTCCCGCCTTGATGTTCGCGGTTTCGAGGCCGCCGCCGAACCCGAGCGCGTCCGCAAGACCGCCAAAGAGCCCGCCGACGGCCCCGTCCTTGCCGGCGAGTCCGAACAGCTTCGCGAAGGGGCCGGTCCCGGTCAGCCCGGCGTCGAGCATAGAGTCGCCAACGGACTCGATCGACTTTTTCAGAGCGTCGATGGGGCGGCCGCCGTGGATTATGTCCTTGACGCCGCCGGAAAGCGTTTGCGCCGCCGCGCCATAGGCCTGATTGAACGATTCGGCCGCCTTGTTGAGACGCTGTTGCGCCGTCTCGGCTTCGTTGATCTTCGTCACCATGTCCGCGACATGATCTTTCTGCGCCGCGGTCGCGCCCTTGCCCAGGGCGAGCTGCTTGTTCTCAATGTCGATGGCGAGCTTGATCCGGTCATGCGCGTCGCCTTGAGAATTCGTGAGCCTGAGCTGGTTTTCGAGTTCGCGCGATATGGATTTGAAGCGCTCTTCCGCGTGATCAGCGTCGCTTATGCCGGACGCATGGCGGGGCCGCACACTATGCTTCTTCTCTCTTTCAGCGCGCTCTCTTTCAGCGCGCTCTCTTTCAGCGCGCTCTCTTTCAGCGCGCTCGGCGAATCTTTGTCGCGACTCGCCGGCCGTCATTGATTGGGCTTCAAACCCCCGCGCCAGGAGATCGCGCTTGGCTAGATCGAACTGCCCTTCCTGGAGAGGCACAAGCCGGCCGAAGCGCGGCGTGGGCTGTTCCGTCAAGGCGGCGCGGACGCGCGCCGGAGCGCCAAGCAGCGTGTCGATGGGATGTAGAAGGCCCTGCATCAGGCCTTGCAGAACCTGCGATTGAGCGGCGGCGTCGGCGATCGCGCCCACGACCGAATACCAGCCGAGCTTCAATTCGGCGACCGGGTTCCCGAGCGCTTGAAAGGCGACAAGCAGCTTGCCGTCCGCGATCGCAGCGGCCTCGTCGATTTGCTTGGCGACCCTTGCGGCCTCTTCGGCAAGGCGATCATTGAGCTCGCCGACGCGGGCGGATTGATCGCCGAGCGCCTTCATGCTGAGCGCGCCGTCGCGGATGCTGTCGAACAGCTTGGAGCCGGCGTCCTGGCCGAACAGCTTCTGCGAAAGGTCGAGCCCCTCTTCGCGGGGAAGCTCGCGAATCTTTTGCTGAATGGCGTCGATGAATTCTCCGGCGTTTCGCGCGCGATCGGCGACGCCCAGGAAGCTCTTGTCGATCTTTTCGATTTCGTCCTTCAGGTCGCCGGCGTTGCGCTTGTACTGCTCGAATTGCTGGAATGCGTTTTCGAGCGCGGCGCGCGATTGATCGGCGCCAAGTCCGGCCCGAGCGCCGACGATTTCGGCTCCGATTATTTTCGACGGCGCGAGGCCCGACGCCCTTGACGCTTCGCCGAGCGACGCCAGCGCGCTGGTCGCGCGCATCGCCGCGACCTCGACTGCGACAAAGCTGGCGACGTAGGCCGCGCCCAGGGCGCGGGCCGGCGTGACCATGCTTGCGAGGTCCGATGCGAGCCCCGAAAGGGCGGCGCGGACGCCGCCGCGATGCGACGAAAAAATGTCTGCGATCTGCGCGCCTTGAGATGTGAGAATCATCATCGGCGACGCGCCCATGGCCGCCATCGTGCCAACGTCCTGAAGTTGGCGGCTAAGATTGACCCACTCGTGCTTTGCAAGACCGGCGGCCTTGGCGTTGTCGTTCATGTGCGACGTGGATTTACGGGTCGCCTCGATCGCGGCTTCGTGCTTGACCCGCAGCGTTTCGAGCGCGCGAAGATTGGCGTCGGTGATCTCCTTGCCGTCCGCACGGACGGCGGCAATGAGAGACTGAATCTTCGCGAGTTTCGCGCCAGACGCGGAAACCGCGTCATTGGCGTTGGTCAGCGCCTGCAACTTTGACGCCGCGCGCGTGATGGACTTCTCGCTGATGTCAGTTTGCCTGACCAACACCTCGGCGCTGTCGGCGGCTTTCCGTTGGGAGCCGGCAAGTTTATCGAAATCGGCCGCGGCCTCGCGAACGCCGCGCGTCTCCATCTCTGCCGTATATTTCTGGACGATCGCGGACAGCCTCATCGCTTGCTCCTATCCAAGCCAAAATACTTGACTTGCCGAAATGCTTCGTTCAACAACAAAATAAATCGGAGAGAACCCGCAAGCAATCAGAGAAGCCTATCTTCCGATCTATTCTCTTCTGTTCATTTCTTTTCTCGACATGGCTACAATTTTCGCCTCTGTGCCGCTCATATATCCATCGATGACCCGCGCCACCCTGTCCGCCGCCGCGATCAATGTCGCGTCGGGCCGGCGCACGTAATGGCGTTCCGTCACGCCGCGCCTCGCATGTCCGATCAATTCGGCGATCGTCGCGTCGCCGTATTCGAGTTCCGCGGCGACACTGGCGAAAGTCCGCCGCGTGTCATGCGAGCGCGCGTCTTTCAGTCCGGCGGCGTCGAAGATCGCTGCGATTTGGCGCTTCAGGTCGGCGCTTCCGTCGCCGCTGCGATTGGGAAACACCCATTCCTCGTTCGTGGCGGGAACGGCCTTCAGATGCTCGACTGCCGCTTTCCCGATCGGACGCGTCGAGCGCCCGCTTTTCGTCGCCTCGAGCCTCAGACTCGATCCGTCCAGGTCAACCTCGCGCCAGCGAAGGCCAACCGCTTCCTCGCGGCGCATCCCCGTCAGGACGATCAAGCGGAGCGCGCTGGCCGCTTGCGGATAACGCTCGGCGGCGGCGTCAATCGCCTTGCCGAGCGCGGCGAGCTCGGCGCGGGAAAGCACCCTGTCCTTAGCCTGGCCGCGTTGCGTCTCGACGCCATGCGCGGGGTTTCTCCCGCTCACGACGCCCCGCTTTTCCGCCCAGGTCCAAATCCCACCGAACAGTTCGACCACGCGCGCGGCCGTCCCGGCGCCGCCGGTGACGCGCGCCACGCCGCGCGCCCTCGTTTTGACCGTCACGGCTGTCTTTCCGGCCGCGATAGCGTCCGCCATCCGCTGTACGTCGGGCCGGGTGATCTCGGCGGCGATCCTCCCGCCGATGAGCGGGACGATGTGGCGGGCGATCCGTCCTTCGTCGACGGCGACCGTCGATGCGCGCTTGGGCTTGCGGAACCGCGTCATGACCAAGCCGGCGCGCGCCGCCTCCAGATAGCGGTCGCATAGCTCGCGGACGGTCAGAGAGCTTCGCCTGGTTGCGCGTTCTGTCGCCGGGTCTTGGCCCTTTACCACGCCGCCGAGCGTGGCGATCGCGATCTTGCGGGCCTCTTCGGTCGTGATCTTCCCATGGCGGCCGATCGTCATCCTCTTGCGGGCGCCGAGCTCATTTCGATAATCGACGAAGTAGGTGCGCTTGCCAGTCGGGTGGACATAGACGCCGAAGCCTGGAAGCTCACCGCACCAGAGGGTGAATTGCCGCTCGCGGGGCGTCGCGGACTCGACGATGGTCTTGGTGAGGCGGAGCATTTGATGACCCTTACGATGGCGAAAAAACTCACCAAAAACTCACCATGAATTCGGAAAGAAGGGAATAGCGCGGAATATTCCGGCGATGCGAACGAATGGTGAAAGACGTAGCATATCAGCAAAATGCGATAGGATGGAATATTCTGGAAAAGCCGTGGAAAAGGGCCAGCCACGCGTTGACATCGTAGGGGTCACAGGTTCAATCCCTGTCGCGCCCACCATTAAAGTCTATGAAATAAATTGCACTTTTCCATCGGAGGTCAACCGGCCGTCTGCGGAGTGACACGCATCCGACGTGCGACCCGGCTTCAGGACGGCGTACGAGAGGGCGCGTTCCTCGAAGCGCGCGTCAATCGCCACGCGGCCCTCGCCGAGGTAGTCGGGGGCCAACTCCGCATAGGTTTCCGTTTTGCCCGGCCGCCGATGGCCCAAGAGTCCGCAGACGTCTCAAGCGTCCACGCCTCGCCGCCGGAGCTCGGCCGCCATCGTGTGTCGCAGGCTGTAGGAGGCGATTTCGGGGGAGAGGCCAGCCCGTCGAACGGCGAGGGCAAAAGTATTCTTCACGCTGGCGATCGGCCGTCCCTTCCACGTAACGCCGCGTTGCACGTCGCACGCTTTGCCGCAAGCGCTCCACATCGGCTCCCGTCATCATTCGCCGCTTGTCGTTCGGATACAGCGCGGCTCTAGCGTTTTGCGAGTCGACGCGCGAGATTGCGCCCAGCAGAATCGCGGCCAAGGCACACGCACGCCGCAGCGCAAATGATTGCGGGCGGGGCAAAGGCGACGTCGTCGTCAAAGAATCGCAAAGGTGTCCGGGTGACGTTTGAAGAGGACTCGTCTATGAGAAAACTGCTGAATTCCGGATCCCTATTGTCCGCGCTCATCGCGACGCCGGACACGACGATGTGAGCCAGCTCTATGCTCGAAGCGCGACAACTCACCAAACGTTATGAGGGCGCTCCGGCGCCGGCGCTGGATCGGCTTAATCTCGCCGTGCCTGGGGGCGAAGTCTTTTGCCTCCTCGGCCCGAACGGCGCCGGCAAGACGACGACCGTCAATCTCTTCCTCAATTTCATCGAGCCAACCGAAGGGCAAGCGCTCGTCTGCGGCGCGGACGCAGCGCAGAATCCCGCCGGCGCGCGCGCAAAGCTCGCCTATATCCCCGAGACGGTGACACTCTATGGCGCGCTGACGGGACTCGAAAACCTTCAATACTTTACCGAAATCTCCGGCGCCGACGCTCCGCGCGAGGAGTTGCCCGAGCTCCTTGGCGCCGCCGGCCTGCCGCAGGACGCCGCGCGCCAGCCCGTGCGTTCTTATTCGAAGGGGATGCGCCAAAAAGTCGGCATCGCCATCGCGCTCGCGCGGCGCGCGCAGGCGCTGCTGCTCGACGAACCGACCTCCGGACTCGATCCGCTTGCCGCCAACGAATTCGCGGCGCTCATCGAGCGGCTGCGCAAGGAAGGGTTGGCGGTGCTGATGGTCACGCATGACCTGTTCCTCGCCAAGCAGTGCGGAACCCGCATCGGCATTATGGCGCAAGGGCGGCTCGCTTCGGTCTTCGGCGCTGATGACGTCGATCATTTGGGCCTCGAGCGCGCCTATATCGATCTCGTTGCGAGGGCGGCGTGAGCGATCTCGCCCTAGCCCCGGTCGCCCAGAAGGCGGCGCCGAAATCGCATTGGCGCGTGGTGCGCGCGGTCGCTGCGAAGGAGTGGCTGGAGCTTACGCGCGACCGGCGGCTTCGCTGGCTGTGCGCCTTCGTCATTGCGCTGATGCTTGCGGCGCTCGCTTTTGGCGCGGCTGAGAACGCCCGCATTGTGCGTGAGCGCGACGCTGCGGCGAAGGCCGACCGCCTGCTTTGGACCGGGCAGCAAGAGAAGAACCCGCACGCGGCCGCCCATTTCGGCCAATACGCGTTTAAGCCGGTCAGTCCGCTCGCGCTCGCCGACCCCGGCGTCGACGCTTTTGTCGGCTCCGCCGTGTGGCTGGAGGCGCATAAGCAGAACGAAACGCAGTTCAAACAGGCGCGCGACGGCGGCGTCGGCGGGAGGCTTGGGTCGCTCTCCCTCGCGTTCATCTTGCAGACGATCGCGCCGCTCATCGTCATTCTGACGGGCTTTGCGAGCTTTTCCGGCGAGCGCGAGAGCGGCACGCTTAAACAGTTGATGAGCGTCGGCGCGCGGCCGCGCAACATTCTGCTTGGCAAAGCGCTGGCCTCGATCGGCGCGACTTTCGCGCTGCTTGCGCCGGCTTTCCTCGGCGCCGCGCTTATGATCGCGCTGCTCGCGAATCGCGACCGATTCTTGCTCGCCGATCAGTTTCTGCGCCTTGGCGCACTGGGCGCGGGATACGCGGTTTATCTCTCGGGCTTCGCGCTGTTGACGCTCGGCGTCTCGGCGCTCGCGAAAAACTCGCGCGCGGCGCTGGTGACGCTGCTCGCCTTCTGGCTAGCCAATTCCTTTCTCGCGCCGCGCCTTGCCACGGAAGCCGCGCGCGCCTTCGCGCCGACGCCGACCGCGCAGGAGTTCCGCGCCGCTATCGCGAAAGACAAGGCGAAGACCTTCGGCCATGACGAGAGCCATCCCGCCTTCATCGCCTTTCGCGAAGAGGTGCTGAAGAAATACGGCGTCACGCGGATCGAGGATTTGCCGGTCAGTTTCCGCGGGCTTTCGCTGCGCAAGGACGACGAGAACGGCTACGCGATTTTCGACAAGCATTTCAGCGCGCTCCAGGCGGCGTTCGACAAACAGGACGCGATGCGCGCGGCCCCGGGTTTTCTTTTTCCGTTGCTCGCGCTGCGGCCATTTTCGATGGCGTTTGCGGGCACGGACAGTTGGAGCCAGTTCGATTTCGCGACCGCGGCGGAGGCGCATCGCCGCGATATTCAAAACCAGGTGAGCGACAACCTCATCCATTTCGCGCATGACGACGGCTATATCACCGGGCGCGAATTATGGGAAAAGATCGGCGCTTTCACTTATCGCGCGCCGGCCGCTTCGTTCGCACTGAGCCACGCGGCGGAGCCGCTCGCCGCGCTCCTTGGCTGGCTCGCTGGCGCCACGGGCTTCGCGCTATACGCCGCGCGGCGGCTCCGCCCGGTGTGAGGCGCGCGATGCGACGTTCCGCTCTCCTTTCCGGCTTGCGATTTGAAATGCGCATGATGCGCCGAGACCGCGCCGTCGTCGTTTCGCTTTTCGCGCTGATCGGCGTCATTCTGTTTTCGCTCTGGGCGGGCGCGCAGCGGGTCGAGGCGCAGCGCGCGAATGTTGCCGCCGCGCGCGCCGACGAGACACAGCGCGTCGACGGACTGAAAAAGTCGCTTGCGCTCTTGCAAAACGGCGGCGCGCACGGCGACGTTCCGCCGTTTCGCGATCCGCGCAACGCCGCATTTATGGGATCAGGCCCTGCGGCGCGCGTCGCCGCGCTCGAGCCGGCTCCGCTTGCGCTCATTGCGACCGGGCAGAGCGACCTTTTTCCTTCGGTCGTGCGAGTGACGACGGGGCCAAAGGACGGATTGCTCTTCAATGACGAGATCGACAACCCCGCCAATCTCATGAGCGGCGCGACCGATCTCGCCTTCGTCGTCGTCTTTGTCTATCCGCTCGTCATTCTCGCTATGTGCTTCAACTTGCTTGCGGGCGAGCGCGAGCAGGGCGCGCTTGCCATGACGCTCGCTTCGGCCCGCGAGCCCGGCGCGGCGCTTCTTGGAAAATTCGTCGCGCGCTCCCTAGCGCCGATCGCCGCGGCCTGCGCGACAATCGCGCTGGGCGTCGGCGTGTTTGCGGATTGGAGCTTGCTTGCGTCGCCGGCCTTCGCAGCACTGCTTATGGTCGTGCTGCTCTACGGCCTGTTCTGGGCGGCGCTCGCGGCGGCGGTCGACGGTCTCGGCCGCTCCTCGGCCTTCAATGCGCTGGCGCTGATCGGCGCCTGGGCGTTCATCACGATGATCGCGCCGGCGGCGATTAACAGCCTTGCCGCGTTCATGCATCCGGCGCCATCGCGCATCGACATGGTGCTCGCGGCGCGCGCGGCGACGACCGACGCGGACCGCGAGCGCGACGCGGTTCTCGCGCGTTACGCGGAAGAACATGGCGAGGGCGGCGTGAAGCGGGGCTCCGCTCAGGAGCGCACGCTGCGCCGTCTGGCGACGCAGGAAGCCGCCTTTGTGCGGGTCGAGCGCGTGATCGCGGAGCATGACGCGCAGCTTGCGCGCCAGCGCGAATTATCGGAGCGGCTCGGCTTTCTCTCGCCGGCGCTTCTGGCCTATCGGGCGGTCGTCGACGTGGCGGGTTCCGGCGAACGGCGCTATCAGGATTTTCTGGCGCGCATTCACGGCTTCCATCTCGACTGGCGCGCGTTCTTCCTCTCCCGCGCCAAGGCCGGCGCGGAGATGACGGCGGCGGATTACGATGCGCTGCCGCGCTTCGACGCCACGCCGGCTGCGCCTACGCCAAGCCTCGCGGCGCTGATCGCCGGGATCACGCTGCCGGCGCTGCTGCTGGCTGCGCTCGCTAAGAAGGGCTTCGCGCACGCGAAAACGTAACGACCGACTTTGCGCGAAATTAGGAGTTTGGACGCGACTCTTGCGACAGAGCAGATTTTATTCGAGGCGCGACGTGAGCGTCCGGTCGCTCAGGGACTCCGAATGCCATGTCGGCGTGGGCGGTGAGCCACGCCGGGTTTGACGCGGGATATGGCCGCCAGAAGCGCGCCGAGACGCTTTTCGTTCGTGATCGCGGCCCGATGCTGCGCCTTGGGCGCCATCAGGGCGAGGCCAACATCAAGGCCAACAAATTCGTGAGGTCGGGCGACATCCGAAGATGCGGATTGAGACGGAGGAAGGCGTCAAGAGTCACAAAAATGCATTTAGATCAATGCCATGGTGGATGGCGTGAGACCTCTTGAGATGCCGGGAGATAAAGGCAATGGTGCCCAGGGGCGGAATCGAACCACCGACACTGCGATTTTCAGTCGCATGCTCTACCAACTGAGCTACCTGGGCGTCGCGCCCTGCGGGCGCGCGTGCGGCTTATAGAAAGCGGGCGGCGGCTTGTCCAGACCTCGGCGCCCGCATTTTTCCGCCCTTTTTCTACCCTTGCCGGCGCGCGGCGCTTCGCCTAAACCCGCCGCCACGAGGGGGACTCCATGACCATCAGACGGATCGGCGCGGGACCGCGCATGAGCAAGGCCGTGGCGCGCGGCAATACGATCTACACCGCAGGGCAGGTCGCCGAGAAGACGAAAGGCGGATCGGTCGCCGACCAGACCCGGGAAATCCTCGGCATGATCGACGAAATTCTCGCCGAGGCCGAAAGCCACAAGAGCAAGATTCTCTCGGCGACCATCTATCTGGCCGACATTTCGACCTTCGCCGAGATGAACACCGCCTGGGACGCCTGGGTCGACAAAGCCAATCCGCCCGCGCGCGCCACGGTGGAGGCGAAACTCGTGTCGCCCGACTACAAAGTCGAGATCGCGGTCGTCGCCGCGGTCTAGTCAGTGTCGGGAAGCGCTTTTCGGGGGCAGGGGGTCGATCACGGGTCGCTTTCGTCCGGGCAGGCGCCGAGCGTGATCGTCAGCGGGTGGGCCGTGACCCAGGCGTCGAGCAGCCGGTTCGAGGGCTTGCCGAGCGCGTCGATCATTTCCGCGCGCGCCGTCTCCAGCCATTTGAGCCGCCGCTCCGGCGTGTTGATCTGGGGCGGGATGTCCATCCCCATCACGCGCGCCGCAAGATTATACGGCATGGTGCGCCAAAAGCGGGTCGACCCCGTCGGAATGGGGAAGGTCGCGGCGAGCCCCGCCTCCGGCGCTTTCGCGAGCTTTTCCTGCTCCTCGAGCGGAATTTGCGTCGAAACGGCGTTGTGCGGCCCGCCGATCAGCATACCGTTGCGGAAGAGGAAGTTGCGAAAGCCGGCGCCGCCCCGCTGCTCGATGGCGAAGCCGCTGACCGGAAAGGACATGCCCGACGTTTCGTTCGCGCAGGTCAGCGTCCGGCTGAAACAGGAGGCGAGATCCGGCAACTTTTCGGCGCAGATCGATTCGATCCATGTCGCCATGGTCTCCGGCGCCACGTCGAGAACGTAGAGCACGCCTTCGAGATCGCCGCGCTTATATTGGCAGCGGCGCACCTTGCCCGCCGGCCAGCCCAGAAATTCGCCCTCGACGGCCGGGCAGCCGTTGGTCGCGGACGCGCGCACCGGCGCGGCGTCCATCGCCGCCTTGACCGCCGCGACATGGTCGGCGCTTTGCCCCTGCGCCCCGGCGGACGCCGCAAGAACCGCCAGCATCCCCAAAACCGGTAGCCCCCAGATAGCGCGCATCCGCCCCTCCCTGCCTTAAATTATGAGACTTTCCCGGCGGCGGACGGGCGCAGGGCCGGTCCGCGCGGCGGGCGTCTTTGCGACAAAGGTCAAATGAAACGCGCAGCGCGTCAATGGCGGGGGCGAGAATTCGCGTCCGCGCGGCGAGGCGCTCGGTCGTGCGGCGCTTCCGCGTGCGCCGCGGTCGCCGGAGGTCCGCGCGCCACGGCGCACTTTCCCCAAAGCCGCAATCGGTCTACAAGCTGCCCAGCTTACCGCGCCGCACCAGACGAGGCCTCCTCCATGACCGAGATCATCGATATTCACGCCCGCGAAATTCTCGATTCGCGCGGGAATCCGACCGTCGAGGTCGACGTGACGCTCGAAGACGGCTCGTCGGGACGCGCGGCCGTGCCCTCGGGCGCCTCCACCGGGGCGCACGAAGCCGTCGAAAAGCGCGACGGCGACCCGAAGCGCTATCTCGGCAAGGGGGTGCGGCAGGCCGTCGACAATGTGAACGACGAAATCGCCGGCGCGCTGCTCGGCCTCGAGGCCGAGGATCAGGTTTCAATCGACAAGGCGATGATCGAGCTCGACGGCACGCCCAACAAGGCCCGGCTCGGCGCCAACGCCATTCTCGGCGTCTCGCTCGCCGTCGCCAAGGCCGCCGCCGAGGCCAGCGCCCTCCCGCTCTACCGCTATGTCGGCGGCGTGCAGGCGCGGGTTTTGCCGACGCCGATGATGAACATCGTCAACGGCGGCGTCCACGCCGATAACCCAATCGACTTCCAGGAGTTCATGATCCTGCCGACGGGAGCGCAGACCGTTGGCGACGCCATCCGCTGGGGCGCGGAAATCTTTCATACGCTCAAGAGCGCGCTGAAAAAGGCGGGGCTCAGCACCTCTGTCGGCGACGAAGGCGGCTTCGCGCCGAATCTTCCCTCCGCCGAAGCCGCGCTCGATTTCGTCATGAAGGCGATCGAGACTGCCGGCTTCAAGCCCGGCGTCGACCTGCATCTTGGCCTCGACTGCGCTGCGACCGAATTCTTCAAGGACGGCAAATATGTCTACGAAGGCGAGGGCGCGACGCGCTCGATCGACGAACAGGTCGCCTATCTCGCCAAGCTCGCCGGCGCCTATCCGATCGTCTCCATCGAGGACGGCATGGCCGAGGACGATTGGGAAGGCTGGAAGAAGCTGACGGGCGCCATCGGCAAGACGGCGCAGATCGTCGGCGACGATCTCTTCGTCACCAATGTCGCGCGCCTCTCGCAGGGCATCGAGACGGGCACGGCGAATTCGATTCTCGTCAAAGTCAATCAGATCGGCTCGCTCACCGAGACCATCGCCGCTGTCGATATGGCGCATCGCGCCGGCTACACCAGCATCATGTCGCATCGCTCCGGCGAGACCGAGGACTCAACCATCGCCGATCTCGCGGTGGCGCTGAACTGCGGCCAGATCAAAACCGGCTCGCTCGCCCGCTCGGATCGCACGGCAAAATACAACCAGCTCATCCGCATCGAGGAGGAACTGGGCGACGCGGCGGTCTATGCGGGGAGAAGCGCGCTGAAGGCGCTGGCGTAATTCCCTCTCCCCGTTTACGGGGAGAGGGTTAGGGTGAGGGGCGAGGGGATTTTTCTAGCTGCCCTCAGCTCCCCGCCGCCCGGCAATCGACATTCGGACCAGAACCCTGGCCCCTCACCCCTGCCCTCTCCCCGAAATGCGGGGAGAGGGAGAACCGCCCGCCAATGGAAAAAACCTTCGACCCCGCAACAATCGAAGCGCGATGGCGCCAGGCCTGGGAAGACGCGCAAGCCTTTCGCGCCGGCTGCCCCGAACGCGCGGGCGCAATGCCCTATTCCATCGTCATCCCGCCGCCGAACGTCACCGGCAGCTTGCATATGGGCCATGCGCTCAACAACACGCTGCAGGACATCTTGGCGCGCTATCGCCGCATGAAGGGTGACGACGTGCTGTGGCAGCCGGGCACGGATCACGCCGGCATTGCCACGCAGGTGGTGGTCGAGCGCCAGCTCATGGAGCGCAAGGAGCCCGGCCGCCGCGACATGGGGCGCGAGAAATTCCTTGAGCGCGTCTGGGAATGGAAGGCGGAGTCCGGCGGCAAGATCGTCGAACAGTTGAAGCGGCTTGGCGCCTCCTGCGACTGGTCGCGCGAGCGCTTCACGCTGGACGAGGGGCTTTCGCGCGCGGTGGCGAAGGTGTTCGTGCAGCTCTATCGCGACGGCCTGCTTTACAAGGACAAGCGCCTTGTGAACTGGGACCCCGTGCTGCACACCGCAATTTCCGATCTCGAAGTGCAGCAGGTAGAGGTCAAAGGCCATCTGTGGCGCTTCAAATATCCGGTCGTCGACGAGGCGGGCGAAGAGACCGGCGAACATATCGTCGTCGCGACGACGCGCCCCGAGACGATGCTGGGCGACACCGCCGTGGCGGTGCATCCGGAGGACGAGCGCTACAAGGCGCTCGTCGGCAAGAGCCTGCGCCTGCCGCTGGTCGGGCGCTTGATCCCCGTGATCGCCGACAACTATTCCGATCCCGAAAAGGGCACGGGCGCCGTGAAAATCACGCCCGCGCATGACTTCAACGATTTCGAGGTCGGCAAGCGGCATGGGCTGCGGCTCGTCAACGTGCTCGACGCGCAGGCTAAGGCGACGCTTGAAGCCAACAGCGATTTTCATTTCGCGGTCGCGCCGTCGCCGGAGCTCGCCGAAACGGTCAAGGCGCTCGAGGGCCTCGACCGCTTCGAGGCGAGGAAACGCGTCGTCGCGATGATGGACGCGCGCGGCCTGCTCGACGGCATCGACGATCACAAGCACATGGTTCCGCACGGCGACCGCTCGCACTCTGTGCTCGAGCCGCGCCTCACGGACCAATGGTATGTCGACGCCAAGACGCTCGCGCAGCCGGCGCTGGCCGCCGTGCGCGAAGGACGCACAACGTTCATCCCGAAAAATTGGGAGAAGACCTATTTCGACTGGCTGGAGAACATCCAGCCCTGGTGCGTGTCGCGTCAGCTCTGGTGGGGCCATCGCATTCCCGCCTGGTACGACGACGACGGCAATGTCTATGTCGAAGAGAGCGAGGACGCCGCCTTCGCCGCCGCCCGCGCCAAGCGCGGCGACAGCGTCGCGCTGACGCGCGACGAGGACGTGCTCGACACGTGGTTCTCCTCGGCGCTGTGGCCGTTCTCGACGCTGGGCTGGCCTGAGGAAACGCCGGAACTGAAGCGGTTCTATCCGACCAATGTTCTCGTCACCGGCTTCGACATCATCTTCTTCTGGGTCGCCCGCATGATGATGATGGGCCTTCATTTCATGAAGGAGGTTCCCTTTCGCGACGTCTATATCCACGCCCTCGTCCGCGACGAGAAGGGCGCGAAGATGTCGAAGTCCAAGGGCAATGTCATCGACCCGCTGCATCTCATCGACGATTACGGCGCCGACGCGCTGCGCTTCACGCTGGCGGCGATGGCGGCGCAGGGGCGCGACATCAAGCTCTCGACGAGCCGCGTCGAAGGCTATCGCAACTTTGCCACCAAACTCTGGAACGCCTCGCGTTTCGCCGAGATGAACGGCTGCGCGCGCGTTGCGGGCTACGATCCGCGCGCCAACAAAATCGCGCTCAACCGCTGGATCGTCGGCGAGACGGCCCGGACGGTGCGCGAAGTCTCCGCCGCCATCGACGCCTATCGCTTCAACGACGCCGCGAACGGCGCCTATCGCTTCGTGTGGAGCGTCTTCTGCGACTGGTATGTCGAGCTGTCGAAGCCGCTGCTCACCGGAGCGAGCCTGCCCCCGGGCGCAGACCCAGGGGGCGCGCAGAAGGACGAAACGCGCGCGACCGCGGCTTTCGTCCTCGACCAGATTTACGCGCTGCTGCATCCCTTCATGCCCTTCATCACCGAGGAGCTATGGGCGATCAAAGGCGAGGAAGGGCCGGAGCGCGATAATCTTCTGGCGCTCAGCGAATGGCCCGCGCTCGAAGGACTCGAAGACGCCGAAGCCGAGACCGAAATCGGCTGGGTCGTCGATATGATTTCCGAAATCCGCTCGCTGCGCGCGGAGATGAATCTTAGCGCCGAGACCGAACTGCTGCTGATCGGCGCGGACGCGGCTCTGAAGGCGCGCGCGACGCGCTGGGACGAGACGATCGAGAAACTCGCGCGAGTCTCGGCGCTCGGCTTTGCCGACGCCGCGCCCAAGGCCAGCGCTCAGCTTCTCGTGCGCGGCTCCGTCGCCGCGATTCCGCTCGAAGGCGTGATCGACCTCGGCGCCGAAACGGCGCGGCTTGCGAAAGACATCGCCAAGCAGGAGGGCGACGCGAAGAAACTGGAGGCGAAGCTGGCCAATGAAGGCTTCCTCGCCAAGGCCGACGAAGAGGTGATCGAAGAAACGCGCGAACGCCTCGACGAAATCCGCGCGCGCATCGAGAAGCTCCGGGCGGCGCTGAAACGGCTGGGGTGAGGCGCCGCCTCGGCGCGCCAACGACACGGCCCCGGATTCCGGCAGCCGCCCGATCGCCCTGGTTGCCGAGGCGCGGCGCTTGCGTTAGTTGCTGCCGGACGGACCGCGGGCCTTAGCGCGCTTTCCGACCGAACGGAATCGTTCGGTCGATAAGAAATCGCGCCAAACCAAGACGTTGGAGCGAATTCTCATCGAAAAAGTCTGTCAACTTTTTCGGGATTCGCTCTAAGGCCCGCTCGAACCTTTGCGAGCCCGAAGGCTCGCGGTCCAAGGAAAGACCCTTATGCCCCCCTATCGCTCCCGCACCACCACCCACGGCCGCAACATGGCGGGCGCGCGCGGCCTGTGGCGCGCCACGGGCATGAAGGACGAAGATTTCGGCAAGCCGATCGTCGCCATCGCCAACAGCTTCACGCAGTTCGTGCCGGGCCACGTGCATCTGAAAGACCTCGGGCAACTCGTGGCGCACGAAATCGAACAGGCGGGCGGCGTCGCTAAGGAGTTCAACACCATCGCCATCGACGACGGCATCGCCATGGGCCATGACGGGATGCTCTATTCCCTGCCTTCGCGCGACCTCATCGCCGACAGCGTCGAATATATGGTGAGCGCCCACTGCGCCGACGCCATCGTCTGCATCTCCAACTGCGACAAGATCACGCCCGGCATGTTGATGGCCGCGCTACGCCTCGACATTCCGGCGATTTTCGTCTCCGGCGGGCCGATGGAGGCCGGCAAGGTCGTGCTCTCGGGCAAGGAGCACGCCCTCGATCTCGTCGACGCCATGGTCGCCGCGGCCGATGAGCACTATTCCGACGACGAGGTGAGGGCGATCGAACGCAGCGCCTGCCCGACCTGCGGCTCCTGTTCGGGCATGTTCACGGCGAACAGCATGAACTGCCTCGTCGAAGCGCTCGGCCTCGCTCTGCCCGGAAACGGCACGCTCGTCGCGACCCATGCGGACCGCGAAAAGCTGTTCCGCGAAGCCGGCCGCAGAATCGTCGAATTGACGAAACGATATTACGAGCAGGACGACGCATCCGTTCTGCCGCGCGCCATCGCGACGTTCGAAGCCTTCGAGAACGCGATGACGCTCGACATCGCCATGGGCGGCTCGACCAACACCGTGCTGCATCTTCTCGCCGCGGCGCATGAGGCGGAAGTGAATTTCACCATGGCCGACATCGACCGCCTGTCGCGCCGCGTCCCGGTGCTGTGCAAGGTCGCGCCGGCGAAACAGGACGTGCATCTGGAGGACGTGCATCGCGCCGGCGGCGTCATCGCCATTCTCGGCGAACTTTTTCGCGCCGGGCTCGTGCATGGACAACTGCCGACGGTCCACAGCGCGACGCTGGAAGAGGCGATCGCGCGCTGGGACGTGTGCGGCGGCGCCGGCGAAGAGGCGAAGACCTTCTTTCGCGCGGCGCCCGGCGGCGTGCCGACGCAGATCGCCTTCTCGCAGAGCCGGCGCTACGAAACGCTCGACGACAATCGCGAAACGGGCGCGATCCGCAGCGCGGCGCACGCCTTCTCCAAGGACGGCGGCCTCGCCGTGCTCGCCGGCAATCTCGCGGAGGGCGGCTGCATCGTGAAGACGGCGGGCGTCGACGAGTCGATCCTGAAATTTTCCGGCCCGGCGCGCGTCTACGAGAGCCAGGACGCGGCCGTCTCCGGCATTCTGACGGGCGAAGTGAAGGCCGGCGACGTGGTGGTGATCCGCTACGAAGGCCCGCGCGGCGGCCCGGGGATGCAGGAGATGCTGTATCCCACCAGCTATCTGAAATCCAAGGGGTTGGGGAAATCCTGCGCGCTCATCACCGACGGGCGGTTTTCGGGCGGCACGTCGGGCCTCTCCATTGGCCATGTCTCGCCGGAAGCGGCGGAGGGCGGGCCGATCGCGCTGGTCCAGGACGGGGATAGGATCGCCATCGACATTCCGAGCCGCAGCATCGTGCTCGCGGTGAACGAAGACGAACTCGCCGCGCGCCGCCGCGCGCAGGAGGAGAAGGGGTTCGCGCCGGCCAACCGCCAGCGCAAAGTGTCGAAGGCCCTGCGGGCCTACGCCAGCATGACGACCAGCGCGGCCAAGGGCGCGGTGCGGGAGATATAGCCTCCATGACGGGCGCGATGTCCTATCGACCCTGCGATTGCGCGCGAGCGGGCGGCGCGCCGGCGCCGGACAGCGGATTGTCGGGATCGTAAGCGTAGCGGATCGTCTCGAAGCGCAGCGACAGCGCGTCGACGAGCAGCAGGCGCCCGACGAGCCCCTCGCCGAAGCCGACGATTTCGCGCAAAACCTCCAGCGCCATCAGCGAGCCCGCGACGCCCGTGAGCGCGCCGAGCACCCCCGCCTCCTCGCAGGCGGGAACCGTTCCGGCCGGCGGCGGCGCGGGGAAAAGGCAGCGGTATGTTGGGTTCGGCCGGCCGTCCGCGCCGGTCTCGAACGGGCGCAGCGTCGTCAGCGACGCGTCGAAGACGCCGACCGCCGCGCTCACCAGCGGCTTACGCTCGAAGAAGCAAGCGTCGGAGACGAGATAGCGGGTTGCGAAATTGTCCGAGCCGTCGGCGATCACGTCGTATTGCGCGACAAGCGCGCGAACGTTTTCGGCGTTGACGCGCAAACGATGCGTTTCGACGGCGACATGCGGATTGAGCCGCGCGATCGCCGCGGCGGCGCTCTCGACCTTGGGCCGGCCCACGTCTGCGCTCGCGTGAATGACCTGGCGCTGAAGATTGGACAGCGAGACGGCGTCGTCGTCGGCGATCCCGAGCGTTCCGACGCCCGCCGCGGCGAGATAGTTGAGGAGCGGCGCGCCGAGCCCGCCCGCGCCAATAACCAGCACGCGCGCCGCGCAAATCTTCTGCTGGCCCGGGCCGCCCACTTCGCGCAGCACGAGATGGCGCGCGTAGCGTTCGATTTCTTCTGGGGAGAGGGCCATGCGAAAGTCCTGAGCGGCGGGGGCGCGCGACGGTTTCGGCCCTTGCATTCGCGCGTTTTGGCGCGATCCTGGCGCAGTCTTGATTCGGTTGTTGCGGCAAGGCTGCGGAGAGAGGCGAACCGCGCATGACCATACCGGCTCCGCCGTCCGGGCTCCAGCCCGAGGATTTCGAACGTATCGAAGACGCCGTCATGGAGACGGCGCGCGGCCGCTGGTTCCTCCTCGAATACGCCCGCCGCCTGCGCGCTGCCGAGACCGACCGCCTGCTCGCCGCGATCGAGCGGCTGGAGCGGCGCGCGCAAGGGACGCCGGCTGGGACGCCGGCCGGCGCCGCGCCGGACGCAAGCGGTCTCGCCGAACGGCTTCAGGATTTCGCCTGGACGCTGCGCGAGCGCGGACTCGACGATAGCGTCTGCGCCGAATTGGAGGGGTTCGCGCGGGAGGCCGCAGGGCGGTTCGCGCCGTCCCTCCCCCGGGCCGGGTCGCTTGCGGGAGAGGACTCTCAAACCCCCGACCTAGCCGGAAGCCCCGGCGAAGCGCCAAATGCGCCCCCTCTTCCGCCAAAGGCTGGGGAAGGCTGGGGAGGTGGCATGGCGTCCCGCGTGCAGAATTACGCCCCGCCGCCGGCCCCCGATCCGCGCCTCGTGGCGCTGTCGCGGCTGGACCAACTGCCGCTCGTCGAGAAGCTTGCGCTGTTCGGGTGAGACGCGCGCGGCCGGCGGCTTATTCCGCCGGCGTCGGCGCGGGCCCCGGATCGTGGTCCGGATCGGGATCGGGCGCCGTGGGCTTGGCCGAAGCGGGCGGCTCGATCCTGCGATGGCGCAGGTAAATCACGAAAGCCGCCACCACCCCCAGGCCGAGCGTCACATAGATCGGCAGGGTCCGCGCGAAGCTCATGCCGACCGAAAACGGAAAACGCGACACCCAGCGCTCGCCGTGATCGCCCGTCACCGTCACGATGCCGACGAAATAGCCCGGATCGTTGAAGACGTGCTCGAAATTGATGGTGCCCGTGGGATATTTTTTCGGCTCGCGATAGGCGATCGTGACCGCCTTGATATCCTCGTTCTCCTTGTTTTCGCCGCCCACGTCCTTGACGATCCTCAGTTCGACGTTCATGTCGCGCAGTTCGTCCTGCTCGGCGTCGAGCACCATAATCATGTGGCCGGTGGCGGGAATGTCCTCGCAGAATTCGGATTTCGAGGCGTCCGGCAGATAGCCGGTGAAATTCATGATGTCGGGACCGATATAGAGCCGGCAGCGGCCCTCCGCGGCGCCGAGGCGGCCGTGCGCCGAAGCCGGAACCGACGCCAAAGCCGCCAAGGCCAAGCCCAGCAACCCGTGAAACAAAGCGCGGCTCAAAGCGGTCTTCCCGCGCGCGGGAACGGATCGGCGCTCTGTTGCGTTCAATCGACAGAGCGATTCTGAATCGTCGTCACGCATGTTTTCCTCCTGGTCTCCGTGTGGCAAGAACACGCGACACCTTAGAACACGCGACGCCTCGGAAGCGGCGGTCGCGTTGCGCGCGAGCCGCCCGGGGCAGGCCCCGGGGGACGGACAACGCCGAATTTCGATGTTACCGCATTCTCGCGCGGCGGCAAGGGTGCGACATTCTGTCGTCTTGCTTTTCCGAGCGAAGCTCCGGCGGATCGGCGCCGGGCAGCGCGGTTCTGGCCGATCCGGGGGCAATTTCGCCCGCCGCGCGCCGAAGCGGACAGCGCCATCGTTAACAAGAGTTCATGCGCAGCGGGCTTGTTTCCTGTTGGAGATCAAGCCATATTTGCGCCCAAGACCCGTATCGCGCGCGGCCGCTCGACGGCCTCGCCACTTTGAGAGGAAGCCATGTCCCACTATGATCGGAACCCCGGCTTTGGCTATCGTCCGGGCGTCGCCCAGACGGCGACGGCCGAGATCGATCAGGGCCTGCGCGCCTATATGCTCGGCGTTTACAATTACATGACGCTGGGCCTGGGCGTCACGGGCCTTGCGGCGCTCGGCACGTATATGCTGGCTGTCGGCCATGTCGGCGCCGGCAAGCTGGCGCTCACGCCCTTCGGCCAGATGATCTACGCCTCGCCGCTGCGCTGGGTCATCATCCTCGCGCCGCTGGCCTTCATCTTCCTGCTGGGCGGACGGATGCGCGCCATGTCGGCGTCCGGCGCGCGCAACATGTTCCTGGCTTTCTCGGCGGTGATGGGCCTGTCGCTGTCGTCCCTGCTGCTCGTCTTCACCGGCGCGTCGATCGCCCGCGTGTTCTTCATCACGGCGGCGGCCTTCGGCGGACTGAGCCTTTACGGCTATATGACGCGCCGCGATCTCTCGGCTTTCGGCTCGTTCCTGGTGATGGGCGTGTGGGGCCTCGTGATCGCCGGCCTCGTCAACCTGTTCTTGCAGTCGAGCGGCCTGCAGTTCGCGCTGTCGATCCTGTCGGTGCTGATCTTCTCGGGCCTCACCGCCTGGGACACGCAGACGATCAAGGACATGTATTACGAAGGCGACGGCTATGAGGTCGCGCAGACGAAGAGCGTCTTCGCCGCGCTGATGCTCTATCTCGACTTCATCAACATGTTCCAGTCGCTGCTGTTCCTGTTCGGCCAGCGCAACGACTGACGGGAGAGGATCGTCGACGCAAGGCCTCGCGAAGCGGGGCCTTGTACGCGGCGCGTGATAGGCTGCGCGCATGACCCTGCATGTTCTCTTCGACAAGCTGACCTATGTCGACCGCCTCAAGGCGGCGGGCGTCGACGAAGCGCAGGCGCGCGCCCACGCCGAAGGGCTGGAGCAGGCGTTTCGCGAGGAGGTGGCGACGAAGACCGATCTCAACGACGGCCTGAGCGCCGTGCGCCGGGAGATCGAGGCGGTTCGCGGCGAGATCGAAGCGGTTCGCGGCGAGATCAAGGAGGCCAAATTCCAGCTTCTGCAATGGATCATCGGCGCGATCGGTTTTCAGACCGTCGTCATCGTCGGCGCGCTGGTCACGCTGACGAAGCTGCGTTGACCGCCCGAACCCGAAGGCCGCCCCGGAGAATGCGATGACGACGAGCGACTGCGACGCGCAAGCGCCGGGACACGACACGATCTGCTGGAGCGAACTCAACGTCCGCGATGCGGAGCGCGCGAAGACATTCTACGCCGAGACGCTCGGCTGGACGTTCCAGGCCATGCCGATGCCGGACTTCACCTATTGGGTCTGCGCGGTGCCGGGCGCGCGCGTCGGCCTGTTCGAGATGAAAGGCCCGGAATTCGAGAACGTCCCCGAGCACTGGCTGACCTATGTCGCCGTCGACGACATCGACGCGCGGATCGAAAAGGCCAAGGCCGCCGGCGCGGACATCTGCAAGGCGCCGTTCGACATTCCCGGCGTCGGCCGCATGGCCGTGCTGAAGCCGCCGGGCGGCGCTTACGTCGCCTGGATGACACCCAAACCGATGTGACGACCGCCCCTGCGCCGCGCTTGACCTCTGGTTCGTTCCGCGCGACCTATCGCCAGAACCTCCGCGCCGCAACAAAGGGCCCCCATGAACGAAGCCGCCGCCGAGACCCGTCTGCCCGAGCCGATCGCCGCTGAACCCGCGGCGCGCCGTCGCAGTTCTTCTGTGGCGATCGGGACGGGCAAGGCCGCCGTCGTCGTCGGCGGCGGCGCTCCGATCGTCGTGCAGTCGATGACCAACACCGACACGGCGGACGTCGACTCCACCGTGGCGCAGGTGCTGGCGCTGGCGCAGCAGGGGTCGGAGCTTGTCCGCATCACCGTCGACCGCGACGAGGCTGCCGCCGCCGTGCCGCATATTCGCGACAGGCTCGCGCAGAAAGGCTGCCACGTCCCGCTCGTCGGCGATTTTCATTACATCGGCCACAAGCTGCTTGCCGATCATCCAGCCTGCGGCGAGGCGCTGGCCAAATACCGCATCAATCCGGGCAATGTCGGCTTCAAGGAGAAGAAGGACAAGCAGTTCGCCTCGATCGTCGAACTTGCCGCGCGTCACGGCAAGGCGGTGCGGATCGGCGCCAATTGGGGCTCGCTCGATCAGGAGCTGCTGACCCATCTGATGGACCTCAATCACGCCTCCGACCGGCCCATCGACGCGCGCGCGGTGACGCGCGAGGCGCTGGCCCGCTCGGCGCTGATGTCGGCGCGGCGCGCGGAAGAAATCGGCCTTGCGAAAGACCGCATCGTGATTTCGGCGAAAGTCTCCGCGGTGCAGGATCTGATCTCCGTCTATCGGATGCTCGCCGCGCGAAGCGATTACGCGCTGCATCTCGGGCTCACCGAGGCTGGCATGGGCTCGAAGGGCGTCGTCGCCTCCGCCGCGGCGCTCGGCGTGCTGCTGCAGGACGGGATCGGCGACACGATCCGCGTCTCGCTGACGCCCGAGCCCGGCGGCGACCGCGCCCAGGAGGTGCGCGTCGCCCAGGAAATCCTGCAGACCATGGGCTTTCGCACCTTCGTGCCGCTGGTCGCCGCCTGCCCGGGATGCGGGCGCACCACCTCCACCGTGTTTCAGGAGCTCGCGCGCGACATTCAGGAGCATATCCGCGAGCGGATGCCGCTCTGGCGCGCGCAATACCCCGGCGTCGAAAATCTCAACGTCGCGGTGATGGGCTGCATCGTCAACGGGCCGGGCGAATCGAAACACGCCGACATCGGCATTTCGCTCCCCGGAACGGGCGAGACGCCGGCGGCCCCGGTGTTCGTCGACGGGCAGAAGGTGAAGACGCTGCGCGGCGAAGGCATCGCCGAGGAGTTCACCCGCATGGTCGACGACTATGTCGCGCGCCGGTTCGGCGGCAGTGGCGAGGGCAAGGCGGCGGAGTAAAGGGACAACCGCCGCAGCCCTTCAAGAGTGAGCAAATTTGCGGGAGGGATCCGCGGGCTTTTTTTTGCGCGGCTCGGATCGGCCAACCACGCTTAAACCGAGGAAGTATAGGAGGTCGCGATCGCATACACCGCGATGCAAGCCCATATAACCATGAAGATTGAGTATATTAGAAATACCGACCAGCTCGGTTTCGTATATTGATATTGCCGCCACGGTTTGTCATACGCTGTCTCCCCCTCACTCAATCTAAGTTTAGGCTTCCAGCCTCGGACGAAGTGCAAATTTCCAGGGTCTATTTGGGATTTGTAGAGCAAATACGCCTCTTTCATTTGTCCAGAATCTACCCCTTGGCGCTCTATTTTTTTTGCGGCTTCAATAAGGGTTCCCCACCACCTTGCGGTATAGAAATCCCATGATAAACATAAGTACGCAAATATAATACCTACAATACAAGTTCCAAGTCCTATTACAATCGTCTGATCTTTTACGAAATTAAGAAGAATACCATTTGTTAAGACGAAACCGTCATTACTTTGAAGCGTTGATCGGAATAAAAGCGCATATCGTCAGAAATAGCTTTATACTGAGCGATAAGGCCCTCTTTTAACGTGTCTTGCGATTGGCGTTGTCGATCAAATAACATGGCATCCTCCGTTCTTTATCAGACGCCCCTGGCTAACAATCTGTGATCGCGCCCCATAGCGTGGTGTAACTGAAGCGGGCGAACACCGCGATTTCCGGTTTTCGCCGGAATGGTCAGGCGGCCACGGCGAGCGCGGCGATGATGAATTACGATATTGTGTCGCCGATGTAATTCGCCAGCTCCGCCTCGAACTCCGGGAAGTATCGCGAGATCGCGCTCACGTCGAAATGCGCGAGGATCGCCTCCTTGGGCTCGCGGTCGAGCAGGAAGCGGAACGCCGCTTCGATGGCGCGTTCGGGCGCGTGGCCCGCACAGAGCCGCGCGCGATCGGCGGCCGAGAGCGTCACGCCGTGGCGCGTCTGCCCGCCGCCCTCGCGCACGGTCACGTCGAATCGCAAAGGATCGCCCTCCGCAATCCGCGAAACGGCGATTTCCGCCACGCCTCCCCTGCGAACCGGCGTCATAACAGCGCCTCCACATCCTTGCCGATCGTCTCCGGCGTCTCCGCCGGCCCGTAACGTTTCACGACGCGGCCGTCGCGATCAACGAGAAATTTCGTGAAGTTCCATTTGATCGCCTGCGTGCCGAAGGCGCCGGGCGCGCAGCGCTTGAGATAGCGAAACAGCGGATGCGCCGCCTCGCCGTTGACCTTGATCTTGGCGAACATCGGAAAGGTCACGCCGTAGCGCTCCTTGCAGAAGGCGGCGATCTCGGCTTCGGCGCCCGGCTCCTGGCTTCCGAACTGATTGCACGGGAAGCCCAGCACGGCGAAGCCGCGATCGGCGAACTGCCGGTGGAGCGCTTCGAGCCCGGCATATTGCGGGGTGAAGCCGCATTTGCTGGCGACGTTGACGACGAGCAGCGCCTTGTCGCGATAGCCGGCCAGCGTCTCGCGCCGGCCGTCGATGGACGCGACTTCGATGTCGTAAAGCGCCGTCATCGCCGAGCCTCCGTCTTAGAGCGCTTTCCGACCAAACGGAATCGTTTGGTCGATAAGAAATCGCTCCAGAATCAAAAAGCTGGAGCGAATTCTTGTCGAAAAAGTCTATCAACTTTTTCGGAATTCGCTCTAGCGAAGGCTCGCATATTTCGCGCCCCTACGCCACCATGGCGCCGCCGTCGCTCCCGGCCGCAGACGTCTCGGCCTCCGCGGCGTCGTCGAAACCGTATTCCTTCATCTTGCGATAGAGCGTCGAGCGGCCGATGCCGAGCCGGCGCGCGATCTCAGACATCTGACCGCGATAGTGGGCGAGCGCGAAGCGGATGGTCTCCGCCTCCAGATCGTCGAGCTTGCGCATGTCGCCGTGCGGGCCGAGGAGCCGCAGCACGTTGGGATCGCGGATTTCGACACGGACGATCTCGCGCTCCTTGGGCGCGCTCGTGAGCGCCGCCGGCGCCGGCGCGGGCGGCACGCGCACGTCGTAGCCGTCGACATGCGCGGCGATCTGCGGAAATTCGGCGACCGTCAGCTCGTCGCCGTCGGCGAGCACGACCGCGCGAAACACCGCGTTTTCGAGCTGACGGACATTGCCGGGCCAGTCGTAGTTCGCCAGCAGCGACAGCGCCTCGGAGGAAATGCCGCGGATGTTGCGGCCCTCCTCCGCGGAAAAGCGCGCGCAAAAACGGCGCGCCAGATCGGCGATGTCTTCGCGGCGCGCGCGCAGCGGCGGAATGGCGATGGGAAAGACGTTGAGCCGGTAGAAGAGGTCTTCGCGGAACCGGCCGCGCTTGACGAGTTCGATGAGATTCTGATTGGTCGCGGAGATCAGGCGAATATCGACGCGCACCGGGCGCTTGGCGCCGACGGGATCGATTTCGTTCTCCTGCAGAGCGCGCAGCAGCTTTACCTGAATATCGAGGGGGAGTTCGCCGATTTCGTCGAGAAACAGCGTGCCGCCATTGGCTTCGAGAAACTTGCCCGTGTGCTTTTCGGTTGCGCCGGTGAAGGCGCCTTTCTCGTGGCCGAAGAGGATGGATTCGACGAGATTGGCCGGCAGCGCGCCGCAGTTGACGGTGACGAAGGGCTTGCCGCGCCGGTCCGACGCGCCCTGAATGGCGCGCGCGATGATCTCCTTGCCGACGCCGGATTCGCCCTCGATCAGCACGGGAATGCTGGAATGCGCGGCGCGTTCGCCCAGACGGATGACGCGGGCCATGTCGGGGCTGCGCGACACGAGATCCTTGAAGGTCAGCGTGCCCTGCGAGCGCCGGCTGATGCGCCGGATTTCGCCGGCGAGCGCTTCGGCCGAAAGCGCGTTCTTGATCGAGATTTGCAGCCGCTCGGCGCCGACGGGCTTGACCACGAAATCGTGCGCGCCGGCGCGCATCGCCGAGATGACCGCCTCGATCGAGCCGTGCGCGGTCTGCACGATCACCGGCGTCGTGTTCTTCATCTCGCGTAGACGCGCAAGCACGCCCATGCCGTCGAGATCGGGCATCACGAGATCGAGAATCAGCAGCGAGACAGGGGGAACGCCGGCCTGCGTCATCCGCGCCAGCGCCTGCTCGCCGCCTTCGACCGTCTCCGCCTCGTAACCGAATCGCCGCGTCATCGCTTCGAGCAGGCGGCGTTGCACCGGATCGTCGTCGGCAATCAATATGATCGAAGGCATTGGGTTCCTGTCGCCTGCGTGCTTCTCGGGCGGGCCTGCCGTCCGCCTTGTCCCGAAGTTGCGCAGCGCGCCGGTCCCGGGAGTGAACGCATGGTTGCGAAACAGGGTAAAAACCACGTTAACGCTCGTCGGCGCCGGCGCGCAGACGAACTCCAAAACCTTTTCCTGCCTTCATTATCGCGAGCGGCGCGGCGCGTTTGCGTCGGCGGGTTGATCCGGCTTGCGCTTTGCCCATATGAAGGCCCCATCGGCCGCGATGGGCCGCGCTCGCTCCATGGACTTCGACATGCGACTTTGCAAGGACCGCAGCCGCGACGCGGCCGCCGAGGCCGGCGCCGGCGGCGGCGCGCCGCTGCCCGAGTGGAATCTCGACGATCTCTACGACGGGACCGGCTCTGCCCGCCTTGCCGCCGATCTCGGGAAAGCGGCCGATCTCGTCGCCGGCTTCGCGCGCGACTATCGCGGCAAGCTCGCCCGACTGGCGGCGGCCCCGGACGCGGCCGTGCGCCTCGGCGAGGCGGTGGAGCGCTACGAAGCGCTGCAGGATCTGCTCGGGCGGATCATGTCCTACGCCAGCCTCGTCTATTGCGGCGACACCGCCGATCCCGCCCGCATGAAGTTCTACGGCGACATTCAGGACAAGATCACCCAGGCGAATACGCGGCTGCTGTTCTTTCAACTGGAGCTCAATCGCCTCGACGACGCGGCGCTGGAAGCCGTCGCGAACGAGCCGCCGCTCGCGCGCTGGAAGCCATGGCTTGTCGACATCCGCAAGGAAAAGCCCTTCGAGCTCGACGACCGGCTCGAAGAACTGTTCCACGAGAAGTCGATTTCCGGCTCGGTCGCCTGGAACCGCCTGTTCGACGAAACCGTCGCCTCGCTGCGCTTTTCGGTCGGCGGACAGGAGCTCGCGCTGGAGCCCGCCTTCAACCTCATGCAGGACACGAAGGAGGCCGTGCGCAAGGAGGCGGCCGAGGCGATCGGCAAGACGCTCAAGGAGAATCTGCGCGTCTTTACGCTCATCACCAACACGCTCGCCAAGGACAAGGAGATTTCCGACCGCTGGCGCGGCTTCGAGGACGTCGCCGACTCGCGGCATCTTTCCAATCGCGTCGAGCGCGAGGTGGTGGAGGCGCTGGTCGAGGCCGTCGTCGCGGCGCATCCCAAGCTCTCGCACCGCTATTACAAGCTCAAAGCGAAATGGTTCGAAAAGGACGCGCTCGATTACTGGGACCGCAGCGCGCCGCTGCCGACGGCGCCGAGCAAGCGCTATTCCTGGGACGAGGCGCGCGAAATCGTACTGAAGGCGTATGACGATTTCGCGCCGCGCATGGCTGAGATCGCCGGCGAGTTCTTCGCAAAGGGCTGGATCGACGCGCCGGTGCGTCCCGGCAAGGCGCCCGGCGCCTTCGCGCATCCGACCGTGCCGTCGGCGCATCCTTACGTGCTGCTCAACTACCAGGGCAAGACGCGCGACGTGATGACGCTCGCGCACGAACTCGGCCACGGCGTGCATCAGGTGCTCGCGGCCAGGCAGGGCGCGTTGATGGCGCCGACGCCGCTGACGCTCGCCGAAACGGCCTCCGTCTTCGGCGAAATGCTGACCTTCCGCGCGCTGCTCGCCGGCGCGCCCGACAAGGCGCAGCGCCGCGCCATGCTGGCCTCCAAGGTCGAGGACATGCTCAACACCGTGGTGCGGCAGATCGCCTTCTACAGCTTCGAGCGCAAGGTGCATACGGAGCGCCGCAAGGGCGAACTCACCGCCGACCAACTGTGCGAGGTCTGGATGAGCGTGCAGGGCGACAGCCTCGGTCCGTCGATCCGGCTCGGCCCGGGTTACGAGACCTTCTGGTCCTACATCCCGCACTTCATCCACTCGCCCTTCTATGTCTATGCCTACGCCTTCGGCGATTGCCTCGTGAACTCGCTCTATGGCGTCTATCAGAAGGCGCCGGAGGGTTTCGCCGAGCGCTATTTCGCGCTGCTAGAAGCGGGCGGCGCCACGCCCTACAACGAGTTGCTCGCGCCTTTCGGACTCGACGCGCGCGACAAGTCGTTCTGGAGCATCGGTCTGGAAATGATCGAGGGGCTGATCGCGGAGCTCGAGGCGATGGAGGAAAGCTGAACCGCCGGCCCGTGCGGAATTCCGAAAGATGCCGTCCGCCTTTTCCTCTCGCGGCCTGCCGCCCTGTGCGCCGGGTATGCGCGTCGGCCTCTTCGGCGGCTCCTTCGATCCGCCGCACGAGGGGCATCTGCTGGCCTCGCGCGTCGCGCTGCGCCGCCTGCGGCTCGATCGCGTCTGGTGGCTCGTGACCCCCGGAAATCCGTTGAAGGACGCGCGCGGCCTCGCCGCGTTAGACGCCCGCGTCGAGGCGGCGCGCGTGCTCGCTCGCGATCCGCGCGTTGCGGTTACGGCGATCGAAGCGTTAATCGGCGCGCGCTACACCTGCGACACGCTGCGCTATCTCGCCGCGCGCTGTCCCGGCGTGCGATTCGTCTGGATCATGGGCGCCGACAATCTGCTGCAATTCCACCGCTGGCGGAACTGGGAGGCGATCGCGCGGCTCATGCCGATCGCCGTGATCGACCGCCCCGGCGCGACGCTGAAGGCGGCGAACGCCAAAGCCGCCCGGCGTTTTGCGCACGCGCGCCTCAAGGAGGAAGACGCCGGAAGCCTCGCCTGTTCGCCGGCCCCCGCTTTCGTCTGTCTGCACGGCCCTCGCGTCGCGCAATCCTCGACGGCGCTGCGGCGCGCGCGCGGACCCCGACCCCTCACCGGCGCTTGAAAAGCGGCGCGATCCATTTCGTATAGGCGAAATAAGCGGCGGGAATGCCGACGAAAATCGCGAACCACAGCGGCAGCCCCTCCAGGGGGCCGCGCTCGGTCCCGTCCATGCGCGCCGCCGCCGTATAGGGGTTGTAGATGAACTGGGTGAGCGCGAAGGAGCCGATCACGATGGCGAAGACCCCGTAGATCAGGCTCTTGGGCACAAGCATGACGGGCCGCTGATTTTGCGGCGGCCGGTTTTGTCGATTGTCGTCGGTCATGGGAAGCTCCCGGGCGGAATGCGTGACGCCGAATCCGTCGCCTGATTGCTTCGCCTTGTCATTCCGGGGCTTCGCGAAGCGAAGAACCCGGAATCCAGGGCCATGGCAAAACTGGACGAGCTTGCCTCTGGATTCCGGGTCTCGGCTTCGCCTCGCCCGGAATGACAGCGGCTGGCGAACGGATCAATGCGGATGCGGCATAGCGAGCCCATTACATAGCGTTTTTTGCCAAAATTCAAACCGCCGCGCCGTGCAAATCGTAAGCGTCGGCGCGCTCGATCTTGACGGAGACGATGTCGCCGGCGCGCAACGGCCGGCGGGACGCGACATAGACCGCGCCATCGATCCCCGGGGCGTCGCCCTTGGTGCGGCCCTTCGCCGCGCCGCCCGAGGCGCCACCGCCGGCTTCGTCGACAATGACCGGTAGGCGCCGGCCGATTTTGCTGCGCAGCAAACGCGCGGAAACGGCCTGCTGGCGCTCCATGAAGCGCCGCCAGCGCGCCTCCTTGTCCTCCTCGGAAACGGGCGCGAGCGGCAAATCGTTCGCCGGCGCGCCGGCCACCGGCTCGTAGCGGAAGGCGCCGGCGCGGTCGATCTGCGCCTCCTCCAGCCAGTCGAGAAGATACTGAAAATCTTCCTCGCTCTCGCCGGGGAAGCCGACGATGAAGGTCGAGCGCAGCGCCAGGTCCGGGCAGGCGCGCCGCCAGCCGCGGATGCGCTCCAGGGTCTTCTCGTCGTTGGCCGGGCGCTTCATCGCCTTCAGCACCGAAGGCGCCGCGTGCTGAAACGGAATGTCGAGATAGGGCAGGATTTTGCCCTCAGCCATCAGTTCGATCGCCTCGTCGACATGCGGATAGGGGTAGACATAGTGGAGCCGCACCCACACGCCGAGTTCGCCCAGTTCGCGCGCGAGATCGAGGAACCGCGCGCGCACCGCGCGCTCGCCGAACAGGCTTTCCGCGTAGCGCAGGTCGCGTCCGTAGGCGCTGGTGTCCTGCGAAATGACCAGCAGTTCCTTGACCCCGGCCTTCACGAGCTTTTCAGCTTCGCGCAGAATGTCGGCGGCAGGGCGCGAGACCAGCGGCCCGCGCAGATGCGGAATGATGCAGAAGGAGCAGGAATTGTCGCAGCCTTCCGAAATCTTCAGATAGGCGTAATGGCGCGGCGTCAGCTTGACGCCCTGTTCCGGCACAAGATCGAGGAACGGATCGTGCACGGGCGCGGCGGCTCTGTGGACCGCCTCGACCACGTTTTCGTAGTCCTGCGGCCTGGTGATCGCCAGCACGTTCGGAAAGCGTGCGCTGATCGCCTCGGGCTCGGCGCCCATGCAGCCCGTGACGACGACCTTGCCGTTTTCCTTGAGCGCCGCGCCAATGGCGTCGAGCGACTCCGCCTTGGCGCTGTCGAGAAAGCCGCAGGTGTTGACGACAACGACGTCGGCGCCGGCATGGCCGCGCGCGAGCTCGTAGCCCTCCGCGCGCAGGCGGGTGAGAATGCGCTCGCTGTCGACGAGCGCCTTCGGGCAGCCGAGCGAAACGAAGGAGACGCGCGGGGCGGCGCGGCTGAAGGACTCTGGATTTTGCGGCATCGCGCATGGCTTGCCACGGCGGCGGCCGGATGGCAATCGGCCCGCGCGGGGCGGAACCAGGGTCCGGGGAAATCGTCAGGCCATCACGGCGGCGGCGAGGGCGTAAGCGGCGGCGGCGGCGAAGACGAGGACGTGGAACATTTTTCTTAACTCCCGTTACGCTGTGCGCTGGCCTTGATCGCGTCTCTTGGCGGCGGCACGCCGCCGGCTTAGTGACTTTTCGTTCATAAAGCGCCGCGTCTTAACGAGAGATGAATGCGCGCAATCCCACAACAGTTGTCGATCTCGCCGCCGGTCTTCGAGAGCCGCGAGGGGCGCCGTGTTCCGGCAAGCGCTACATAATTAGTATATTTCAATAGCTTGCCGCAGCCCTCAAAAACCGTTTTGCGCCCGCCCCGGGGCGAATTATGAAGTGCGCTTCGCCCTGCGGGCAGGCCGCGCCGCGAGAGGCCGGACGGCCGGCGCGGACGGTCCGCCCTTCACTCGGCCGAGCGCCAATAAAGAGCGAGCATTCTTGCCAAACTCCGTCATACTTGGAACCGGCTCCTACGCGCCCGCCCGTATCCTCACCAACGCCGACCTCGAAAAAATGGTGGCGACCAAGGGGCCCTGGATCGTCAGCCGCACCGGGATCGAAGAGCGCCGCATCGCCCACGAAAGCGAGGCGACCTCCGACTTGGCCGCGGCGGCGGCGCGCAACGCGCTCGATCTTGCGGGCGTCGCACCGGAAGAGGTCGATCTCATCATCGTCGCCACCGTCACCGGCGACACGCCGACCCCTGCCTGCGCGGCCTTCGTGCAGGCCAAGATCGGCGCCGCCAACGCCTTCGCCTTCGACGTTTCGGCCGCATGCGCCGGCTCGCTCTACGGGCTTTCGATCGCCGATCAGTTCATCAGGACCGGCGCGGCGCGGCGGGCGCTGGTGATCGGCGCCGAGACCTTGAGCCGCGTCGTCGACTGGACCAACCGCGAAACCTGCGTGCTGTTCGGCGACGCCGCCGGCGCCATCGTGCTCGGCGCAAGCGAGGAGAAAGGCCGCGGCGTGCTGGCCGCCAAACTCAAGACCGACGGCTCCATGACGGAAATTCTCGGCATTTTCGGGGGCGGCAGCCGGCGGCCCTTCTCCCAGGGCGTGCTGGACGAGCGCGCCCACAAGATCAAGATGCGTGGCCGCGAGGTCTACAAGGCGGCGACGCGACTGCTTCCCGAAGTCGTGCGCGAGACGCTGGAGCTCGCGGGGCTGGCGCCCGGCGACGTGACCCACGTCATTGCCCATCAGGCCAATCTGCGCATCATCGAGTCGGCGATGGCGACGCTCGGCGTGCCGCTCGAAAAATGCTGGATCAACATCGACCGCTACGGCAACACGTCGAGCGCCTCCATGCCGATCACGCTGGACGAGGCCAATCGCGCGGGCCGGCTGAAAAAGGGCGACGTGATCGCCATGATGGCGATCGGCGCCGGCATGACCTGGGGCGGCGCCGTGCTGCGCTGGTGAAGAGGCGCGCCTCGCGCGCGCTTCGAGGATAGCGACGCTCCCCGAAAAGGGGCGGGCCGGGGGATTGGCCCGCCCAGAGCGGGAAGACTGTTGTCGCAAAGGCCAGGAGCCGCCCTCCCGCCCCACAATCTACCGACTTAGCGCGCTTTCCGCTCACGTGGAATCACGTGAGCGAAAAGAAATCGCGCCAGATCAAAATGTCGAGCATGTCCTTATCGCAAAAGTCTATTCAACTTTTGCGGGACATGCTCTAGGGCGCAAAGGTTCGCCGCGGCAAGGTCCGGTCGAGGAAAAATGCGCGGTCCGGCGCCCGACGGCTCGCCTCGTCGTCAGGGGAATCCAGGATGAAAGCGTGCGCGCCGGCGGCCGACGTCTTCCTCCGAAAATTGGGGGCGCGGGGATTGCGGCTTGCCGCGCCTCCACGCGAAACGCCGGTCGCAAATCGCATCCGATGAGATCGGGCGGCGATATCCGGGCCCCATTCGGCGGTCGAGCGCGTAGCTGCTTGGCCGGATGGGTCATAGCAGTTCGATCTGCGCACGATGGCCGGAGGCTGCGGCCAGGCGCCGGTCGCGCGTCAGCAGTGGAGCGTCGAGCGCCTCGGCCAGCGCGACATAGGCGGCGTCATAGGCCGTCAGATTGTTCCGCAAGTCCCAAATGCGCGGCAAGAGGATGTCGTGCGGATATCGCCGCACGGGAAGGTCGGCCAAATCGGTGAGGGCCGCCCGGCCGCGCTCGCCATCGATTTCGCCGTTCGCGGCATAGCGCCGGACCACCTGCGCGACTTCGACGTCGAGCAAATGAGGCGCGTGGAGCGTTTGACCAGGAGCGAACAACCGATCTTCGACGGCTTCCGCCGCCGGCGTGCGGAGAAGGGCTTCGAGCAGGGCCGAAGCGTCGACGACGATCACGCGCGGTCGCGCTCGGCGCGAACCGCCTCGGCGGGCGCCACCGAAGGGGCCGTTTCCGCGCGGCTGCGCAGCCGCGCCCGCAACTCGTCGAGCGTCGGCCGTTCCGCCGCCTCGCGAATCTCGCCGAGCAGATAGTCGGACAGCGACATGCCGGCCAACGCCGCGCGCGACTTGAGCCGTCGATGCAACGCATCGGGGACATTGCGGATTTGGACCATCGTTCCCATGCGCAAAACATAGAAACATGCGCATCACATGTCAACGCCACCATCGTCGGGCGATGGCGGAGGCATGGCGCCAATCTTCGTCTGGCGGCGCCCACTTCGGATCGGCCGCCGCGCACGACCGGCCGGCGCCGCAAGCCGATCCCCGCCGAGTCGGCGGACGTGGCTCGAGACGTGGCGTTTGCGCTCCCATTTCATGTGACCTAATCTCCCCTTAGGCGTCCGTCGCGGAACCTCCTTCCCGCGTGCGTGACGGCTCGCGGAGCGTGGTTTTTGGCGGGCTGCGATCAATGTCGGACGCCCGCCGCCGCCCCGGCGTTGCCGGGGGAACTCCAAGGTTTGGCGGAGGAAGCGCTCGCTCTGCGACGCAGGTCGACGAAGGGGACAGGGACTGTGACCAAGCAACCCCGCGACGCGCCGCAATTCTATCTCACCTCCCCTGCGCCCTGCCCCTATCTGCCGGGGCGCGAGGAGCGCAAGGTGTTCACGCACCTCATCGGGCTGCGCGCGCCCTCGCTCAACGACACGCTCACGCAGTCCGGCTTCCGGCGGTCCCAGACCATCGCCTACCGCCCCGCCTGCGAAAACTGCCGCGCCTGCGTTTCGGTGCGGGTCAAGACGGCGGAGTTTTCCCCTTCACGTGGCCAGCGCCGCGTGCTGCGGCGCAATCTCGACCTTTGCGCGGCGATCCGTCCGGCCCGGGCGACGCCCGAGCAGTACCGGCTTTTCCAGGACTATGTCGGCGCGCGCCACAATGATGGCGGCATGTCCGACATGAGCCCGGTCGACTTCGCGATGATGGTCGAGGACAGCCATGTCGAGACGCGGCTCGTGGAATATCGCCTGCCGGCGAAGCCGGACGCGCGCCGCCCGGGGCGGCTCGTCGCCTGCTGCCTCGCCGACCGGCTCGGCGACGGCCTGTCGATGGTCTATTCCTTCTACGCGCCGGATATGGAGGCGCGCTCGCTCGGCGTGTTCATGATCCTCGATCATGTCGCCCGCGCCCGGCGGTTCGGGCTGGAGCATCTCTATCTGGGCTACTGGGTCGACGGCTCCGCGAAGATGCATTACAAATCCCGCTACCGGCCGCAGGAACGGCTCGGCATGGACGGCTGGCGAAGGGCGGGGTGAGGGCGAGGCTCCGCCTCCTGGCGCGGATCTCCCTCGCGAAAGGCCGGGACCGTCCTCCGATCGGCGAGAGCGCCTAGTCCGCCTTCAGCACCTGCCGGCAGGCCGGCGGGAGCGCCGCCATGGTCATCGGCGGCCAGGTCTTATGCGACTGTTTCGGATGCAGCGCCTCGTCGGTGAACCACCAGGCGAGGGAGGCGTCGCAGCCGTCGCCGGGCGGCGTCGCATCCTGATCCTTGCACGTCTGCGAGTCGCGCGGACAGAACAGCCGCACATGGAAATGATAGTTGTGCCCGAACATCGGCCGCACCTTGCTCATCCAAGGCTGGCCTTCGGCCTCGCGGCACATGGCGCGCTTGATCGCGGCGTTGACGAAGATGCGCTGCACCGCCTTGTCCTGAGCCGCTGCGCGGATCACGGCGAACTGGCCCTCGGTCCAGACGCCGGGGTCGATGTCGAGACGGTCCTCGCGCACCATGTCGGTCGCCGACATCTCCTCGCGGTCGAGCCGGGTCAGTTCGCGGCTGGGCATGGGCGTGAGCCAGATGTCGGCGTCGAGGCCGATCTGATGCGAGGCGTGGCCGGTCAGCATCGGCCCGCCGCGCGGCTGCGACAAATCGCCGATCAACAGGCCCGGCCACCCGGAAACGCGCGCCGCCGTCGGCGCGAAACGCTCCAGAAAGGCGATGAGATTGGGATGCCCCCAGTTGCGGTTGCGCGAGAGGCGCATCACCCGCCAGTTGGGGCCGTCGATCGGGAGCGCTTCGCCACCGGCGAGGCAGCCGCGCGAATAGAACCCGATCGGGTCGGGATCGAGCGGCGCGCCGGCGCGCGCGCGCCCGAACAGCTCCTTGGCCGGAGTCCCGGGATCGCCCGGATTGGCGAGCGGCGGCAACGGCTTGGGATCGATTGTCCCCTTATCCTGCGCGAGCGCCGGCGCGGCCAGCGTCGCCGCAAGTATTAAGACGCTGCGCTTGAGCTTTTCCATGGTCGAGACTCCGCCGAGACCGCGTCGCGCTTGCAGCAAGCGGCCGTGATTCGAGGCTTTCTGTCAACCTTACCGAACCTTTTACGTTGATCGCCAAGTCTCGATCGGGAATTATGTCGCAAATATGGTCGCGTCCGCGCAAATCAGGAGTGAGTTATGCGAGTTTTGCAGCGTCTGATCGTCATTGTCGTCGCCTTCCTCGGGCTCACGGCCGCGGCTTCGGCCACCGTCCGGATTCACATCGATCTTTCCACCCAGAGAATGCATGTCAGTTCGTCGAGCGGCAGCTACACTTGGCCGGTCTCGACGGCGCGGGCGGGCTATGTCACGCCGCGCGGCTCCTTCTCGCCCAAGAGCCTGCAGCCGATGCACTATTCGCGCAAATACCATATGTCGCCGATGCCGCATTCGATCTTCTTTAGCGGCGGCTTCGCCATTCACGGCACCTACGCCACCGGCGCCCTCGGCCGGCCCGCCTCGCATGGCTGCGTGCGGCTTGCGCCGGGCAACGCCGCGGCCCTCTATCGCATGGTCCAGTCCGAGGGCGGCCACATCACGATCGGCGGCTCGTCGGGCGGCGGCGCGCGTTACGCCCATCGCCACGGCTCGACCCGCTACGCCGCTGCGCACGGCCGCCAGTCTGGACACGCGCTCGCCTACGCCGCTTCCGGCCGGCGTCATGGCCATCCGAGCGTAAGAAGCTGGCAGGCCAATCCGCTGCACTCGCTATTCGGCGACTGAGCAGGAAGCGACGCCTCGGCGACCGCTCTCGAAAATGGCGACGCGCGAAGGAGGGGTAAGCGGAAATCCCCCTCCCTTTCGAGTCATTGCTCCGCGGTTGGGCCGCCGCTGTTGCCAGTGGGGCCGTAAGGCGCTAGAGCGCATTTTGAAAAAGTCGACGGACTTTTTCGATGAGAATGCGCCTTAACGTCTTGATTTGGCGCGATGTATTATCGCTCGAACGATACGTTCGAGCGGGATGCGCGCCGGCGCCCCGAATCGAACGAGAGCGACATGACCAGACACGTGGCCGTGCTGATGGGCGGCCTTTCCGCCGAACGCGAAATCTCGCTGCGCTCGGGCGAAGCCTGCGCCAAGGCGCTGGAAGGCGAGGGATTCCGGGTGACGCGAGTCGATGTCGGCCATGACGTGGCCGCGGTTCTCGCCTCGCTGAAGCCAGACGTCGCCTTCAACGCGCTGCACGGCCGCTTCGGCGAGGACGGTGTGGTGCAGGGCGTGCTGGAGATGCTGCGCATTCCTTATACGCATTCCGGCGTCCTAGCCTCGGCCGTGGCGATGAACAAGGAGGTCGCCAAGACTGTGATGGCCGCGGCCGGCGTGCCCGTCCCCAAGGGGCGGGTCGTCCACCGGCTTGAGGCGGCGAGAGCGCATGTTCTGCCAACGCCTTACGTCCTGAAGCCCGTCTCGGAAGGCTCGTCCTTCGGCGTCTTCATCGTCAAGGACGGACGTTCGCATCCGCCGCAGGAACTCGGCCGGGCCGACTGGGCTCACGGCGACATGATGCTCGCCGAGGAGTTCATCGCGGGACGCGAACTGACTTGCGCGGTGATGAACGACAAGCCGCTCGGCGTGATCGAGATCCTCCCCGTGTCGGAAGATTGGTACGGCTACGACGCGAAATACGCCAAAGGCGGCTCAAAACACGTTCTTCCGGCCGATCTTAAACCGAATATTTACCAACAGGTCCAAGAGTTGGCGTGCGAGGCCCACAAGGCTCTCGGCTGCCGCGGCGTCAGCCGCGCGGACTTCCGATACGACGACCGCCCCGGAGGTACGGGCGAACTCGTCGTATTGGAAGTCAACACCCAGCCCGGGATGACGGAAACCTCGCTCGTGCCGGAAATGGCGGCGCACGCGGGTTTTACGTTCGGCGAGCTGGTTCGATGGATGGTGGAAGACGCTTCCTGCGATCGCTGAAGGAGCCGCTTGCGGCTCTTTCGCCGTTTGCGCGTCTGCGTCCCGCGCCCGCCGCCCCGATTTCCGCCGCCGCGCCCCGCCGCGGCCGTCCGTCCCGTCTCGATCGCGTCGCCGCCCTCGCCGCTCGGCCGGGCGTCGGCCTGCTGAGCGTCGCCGTCCTGTTCGCGCTGGTCGGCGGCGCCGGCTTCGTTCAGAGCGGCGGCTACGACGATCTCGTCGCCCGTGAGGGCGAGCCGCGCGACATCCTCGCCCGCGCCGCCGGTTTCGGTGTCGCGGCGGTGACGATCACCGGCCAATCGACGCTCGCCGAAAGCGACGTCCTGACCTTGACCGGCGTCGGCCCGCGAAACTCCTTGCTGTTTCTCGACGCCGCGCACGTGCGCGACCGGCTGCTGAAGCTGCCGCTGATAAAATCCGCTCGGGTGCTGAAGCTCTATCCGAACCGTCTCGCGATTTCGATCGAGGAGCGCCGACCCTACGCCCTCTGGCAGCACGAGGGCCGGATTCACGTGGTCTCCGCCGACGGCATGACCATCGACGAGTTGCGGGACGACCGCTTCCTCAATCTCCCCTTCGTCGTCGGCGAAGGCGCCGAAAAGCGGCTCGCGGAATATTCGCTGCTGGTCGCCGTCGCCGCCGATGTCGGCCCGCGCGTGAAGGCGGGCGTGCTGGTCGCCGGCCGCCGCTGGAACTTCGAACTGACGAACGGCGTGACGGTCAAGCTGCCCGAGCGCGATCCGGGCGCGGCGCTGCTCACGCTTCAGCGCCTCCAGCGCGAAGCGGGCATTCTCGACAAGGACATTCTCTCGATCGATCTGCGCGCGCCCGGCCGGACGGTGGCGCGCCTTTCCGAGGAGGCGCTCGCCGCGCGGGCGGCGCTTGGGTCGCGTAAGCCGCATAAGAGTGGTGGGTAGGCAATGAAAAATCAGATTATTCCGCCGCGCATGAAACAAGTGTCGCCGCGCCGCCCGGCGACGATCGCCGCGCTCGACGTCGGCACGTCGAAGATCGCCTGCCTGATCGCGCGCTTGACGCCCGAGTCGCAGGGCGGCTGGCGCACGCATCGCATCCGCGTGCTCGGCATCGGCCATCAGCGCTCCCGCGGGGTCAAGAACGGGCTCGTCGTCGACATGGACGAAGCCGAGAGCGCGATCCGCCTCACGGTGGACGCGGCCGAGCGCATGGCCGGACTGCAGATCGACCGTGTCGTCGTCACCGCCTCGGGCGGTCGCCTCGCCTCGCAGCATTTCGCCGCCAAGCGGACCATTGGCGGCCGCGAAATCGAGGAGTCCGACGTCCACCGCGTGCTGGAGGCCTCCGCCGCGCATCATCTGCATCGAGGCCGCGTCGCCGTGCATTCCCTGCCCACGAGCTTCTCGCTCGACGGCGTCGGCGGCATTCGCGAGCCCCGCGCCATGATCGGCGAAGAGCTCGGCGTCGACCTGCATGTCGCAACCTGCGACCACGCCGCCGCGCGCAATCTGATCCTCGCGGTCGAGCGCGGCCATCTTTCGGTCGAGGCCATGGCCGCGGCGCCTTACGCCTCTGCGCTCGCGACGCTGGAGCCCGACGAAGCCCAGATGGGCGTCGTCGTCATCGACATGGGCGCGGGCTCGACCTCGCTCGCCGTCTTCGCCGCCGGCGAGATGACCCACGTCGATCAGGTGACGCTGGGGGGCAATCACGTCACCATGGACATCGCGCGCGGGCTCAACGCGCGCCTGTCCGACGCCGAGCGGCTCAAGACGTTCCATGGCGCGGCGATCGCCTCGCCCTCGGACGACCGCGAGACCGTCGCCGTCGACCATGTCGGCGAAGGCGGCCCGCATCCGGTTCATGTGCCGAAGTCGCATCTCGTGCGCATCGTCCGCCCGCGCGTCGAGGAAACGCTCGAATTCCTGCGCGACAGGCTGGCGCGCGCCGGTTTTCCCGCCGGCGCCAACCGGCGCGTCGTGCTCACCGGCGGCGCTTGTCAGCTCACCGGGACGCCGGAGGCGGCGCGCCGCATTCTCGGCGGCCAGGTTCGCGTCGGACGGCCGATCGGAGTCGAGGGCCTGCCGGAGTCGGCGCGCAGCCCCGCCTTCGCGGCGGCTGCCGGCCTGCTCGTCTATCCGCAGGTCGCCGGGCGCGAATATTTCGAGCCCTATCGCGAGACGCGGCTTGCCACAGGGACGGACGGCTACATCTCGCGCGTCGGCCGGTGGCTGATGGACAGCTTCTAGCGAGTCGAGAAACGGCCGAGGGCGGGCGGGCCGCCCAAGGCGAAAAAGCGGACGACGGACCCATTCAAGCGTATCGAAAGGCCAGGCGATGACCATCAATCTCAAGGCTCCCGAACTCAGGGAATTGAAGCCCCGCATCATGGTGTGCGGCGTGGGCGGCGGCGGCTGCAACGCCGTCAACAACATGATCGCCTCGGGCCTCTCGGGCGTCGATTTCCTGGTCGCCAACACCGACGCGCAGGCGCTCGCCTCCTCGCGCGCCGAGCGGGTCATTCAGATGGGCCTGCAGGTCACCGAGGGTCTGGGCGCCGGCGCGCAGCCGGAGGTCGGCCGCGCCGCCGCCGAGGAAGCGCGCGAAGAAATCCGCGAACACCTTTCGGGCGCGCATATGTGCTTCGTCACCGCCGGCATGGGCGGCGGCACGGGCACGGGCGCGGCGCCGGTCATCGCGACGATCGCGCGCGACATGGGCATTCTGACCGTCGGCGTCGTCACCAAGCCGTTCCATTTCGAGGGCCAGCGGCGTCTGCGCATCGCCGACTCCGGCATTGGCGAACTGCAGAAGTGCGTCGATACGCTGATCGTCATCCCCAACCAGAATCTGTTCCGCATCGCGACGGAGAAGACCACCTTCGCCGACGCCTTCGCCATGGCCGATCAGGTGCTCTATTCGGGCGTCGCCTCGGTGACGGACCTCATGGTCAAGGAAGGCCTCATCAATCTCGACTTCGCCGACGTGCGCTCGATCATGCGCGGCATGGGCAAGGCGATGATGGGGACGGGCGAAGCCACGGGCGAGCGCCGCGCCCAGCTCGCGGCGGAAGCCGCCATCGCCAATCCGCTCTTGGACGAGGTGTCGATGAAGGGCGCCCGCGGCCTGCTGATCTCGATCACCGGCGGCCACGATCTGACGCTCTACGAGGTGGACGAGGCCGCAAGCCGCATCCGCCAGGAAGTCGACGAAGACGCCAACATCATCCTGGGCGCGACTTTCGACTCGTCGCTCGAAGGCGTCATTCGCGTGTCGGTCGTCGCGACGGGCATCGACCTCGTGGCGATCCAGAACCGCGACACCGCGGCCGAGGAGGAGCGGCTCGCCAAGGCGGCGGAGCTTCTGCGCCAGCAGGCGGCGGCGCAGCAGCTCGCCGTGCAGCAGGCCTCGGCGCTTGCCAAGTCTCAGTCTCACTCGCAGCCGGCGCCCGCCGCGGAGCACGCTCCCGCCTATTTCCCGCCGCGCGAAGCGGCGCCCGCCTTCGCCGAGCCGGCCGGGCCCGCCCAGAGCTATTATCAGGCGCCGGCAGCCGAGGCGCCGCCGCCTGCGCCCGCGCGCGGCGTCTATATCGAGCCGGTCGCGCCGCCTCGTCCTTCTTATGTCGAGCCGGCGCGCGAAGCGCCGCGCCATCGCGAGGAGACTGCGGCCGGCCCCTACATTCCGCCGGCGCCCGAAATGCCGATGCGCGCGCCGCGCCTGCCGACGATCGACGATTTCCCCAAGCCGGTCCAAGATCAGTATCATCAGCAGCGGCCGGATCAGCCGGCGCCTGACACGCGCCGCCGCACGATTTTCGAGCGGCTCGCGTCCTTCAGCGCCAGCCGACAGGAGGAGGCGCAGCACGCGCACGAGCCGCGCCAGCAGGCGCCTGCCCGTCAGCCTGACCCGGCGCCGCAGCCTTCGCCCGCGCACGCCGAATTCGCCAAGCGTCCCGGCGAGCGGCCCGGCGCCGCGCCAGTCGGCGGCCACGCCAATCTCGATGCGCACGGGCGCCGCGCGCCGCAGCCGCGCCCGATCGAGGAGGATCACCTGGAAATCCCGGCCTTCCTGCGCCGGCAGGCGAACAGCTAGAGCGCTTTCCGACCAGACGGAATCGTCTGGTCGATAAGAAATCGCTCCAGATTCAAACTCTGAGGCCCGCGCGGCTGTCGCCCTGCGGGCCTCTTCATTTTTCCGACGCCGTTTGCACGAACCGCGCCCAGGCAGTCGCGACGGGGGCGCGGAACGCCTTCTCGAAGGCGGGTTCGAACCGTTCGCCCGCGTAGAGCGCATCGAGAAACGCGGCGAAGGCTTGGGGATCGCCCTGGCGCAGGAAGGCGACGAACATCGACGCCTGCCGATAAGCGAGGCGCTGGCGCGGCGTCACGGGGTCGGCCGACGCCGGATCGCGCGGCGGCTCCCGCGCAAAGGCGATGCCGGCGAAGCTCGGCCAAAGCGTATCGTCGTCGACGACGATGGCGTAACCGTCGCGGATCGCGTCGACGGCGCGCGCGTCGCTCACGCCTTCGGCCCCGCCGCCGTCCGATGCGAACACGGCGAGCCCTTCCGTGAACCAGCTCGGCGGACGCTTGAGGAATTCGGAGCGCCAGCCGAAAAAGTGCGAATGCGACAGTTCGTGCGTCAGAACGCCGGGAAGACGGACCCGCTCGTCGCCGCACAGGGCCGGCGACAGCGTCACGCGGCCGGACCAGGAGACGCCGGCGACGAACGGCGTGCCGAAGGAATTGGCTCGCCCGTAGGTTTCGTATGAGGAAAAGACCGCGACGATCGGGGCGGCCGCGAAGGGACGCCCCTGCGCCGCCTCGATCCGCGCGACGGCGCCCGGCAGCAGCGCCGCGACCGCCTCGGCGCAGGCTTTCGCGCCCTGCTCAAAGCGCACGCGCGAATCGCTTGCGAGCGCCGGAAGGCCAGCCGGGTCGTTGAGCCGCGCAACCACGTAATGCCGGATCGCGGGAACGGCGAGCGCCGCGACGCCGGCGGCGGCGAGCAGCGCCGCTCCCAAGCCGGCGGCGGTCCTAGCGGCGGTCTTGACGATCTTTTGCGCTGCCATCGCCCGAGCGGCTCCCGAGGGCGTCACCCGTTGTTGTTGAACTGCCGCGCCAGCGCCTTCTCGATTTCGGGCAGCGGGTGACGGGTCAAATCCTTGTCGAGTTCGCCCTTCACCTTGGAGGCGGCCTTGTGCGAAAGCTCCTTGCGCAGTTCGCCGAGCACGCGCGGCGGCGCGACGACGACGATTTCCTTCATTGCGCCGTTCTCGGCGGCCCTGTTGATCTTGCCGGCGATCTCGCGGGCGAAATGCTCTTTTTCGAGTTCGTGCCAGTCGGCGTTCTCGACGGAGCTGCGGGGGCCGCCGCGCGCGGCGAAGGCGCGGCCGGGCGCGTCGCTCCCCTGCTCGCGCGTCGGGGGATTATCGTCGACCATCGAGTCGATCACGCGCAGATCGAGGAGATCCGGATCGCCGTGATTGGTGAGAAACAGCGCGCGGCGCCCGTCGGCCACGAGAACCCAGGCGTCCTTATGCACTACGATATGCGTCATTTGTTCTTGCTTCCCTTTTTGACTTCCGTTCTCAACAGTGGCGACGCCGGAAGCGAAAGACAACTGCGCTCAATTGCCGCCCGGGGCCCCGAACTCAGTCTACCAACGGTGACATGGCGGCGCCGGGCGGGGGTCGAGACTCCGCGGCGACCCGGTTCGCGCCGCCGTTTCCCGCGGGACGAGCGCCGTCAGTGGCGCAGAACCGCCCTGATCCGATAAACGCCGTCGTCGTCGCGATCGAAGGTCTCCTCGACCTGCGGGTGGCGCACCGGTTCGCCGGTTGTGTCAGGCACGAGATTCTGCTCCGAGACGTAGGCGACGTATTCCGTCTCGGCGTTTTCGGCGAAGAGGTGATAGAAAGGCTGATCCTTGGCGGGCCGCACCTCTTCGGGGATGGACAGCCACCATTCCTCGGTGTTGGCGAACACCGGATCGACGTCGTAGATCACGCCGCGAAACGGATAACGGCGGTGCTTGACCACCTGACCGATCGCGAATTTAGCGTTGCGCTCCGTCGGCATGTCCGTTACGCCGTTTACCCCGCCTTCACCCTGTCGCGTTTCGTAGCGCAGGCGCGCCGCGCCCGTCAACGGCGGCCGCGTCGGCCGCGGCGACGACCCAGCCGCCGCCGGCCTGAACTTCAAAGCCCGTAAATCCCGGCGAAATCGGCGTCTTTCGCCGCCACCTGCCTGGCGAGGTCGACGACGACCTTGCACTGCTTCCAGGTGGCGTCGTCCTGCATCCGCCCGTCGATCATCACCGCGCCGGCGCCGTCGGGCATGGCCTCCAGCACGCGCTTGGCGAAGGCGACCTCCTTGGGGTCGGGCGAGAAGACGCGCTTGGCGATCTCGATCTGCGAAGGGTGAAGCGACCAGGCGCCGGCGCAGCCCAGGAGGAAGGCGTTGCGGAACTGCGCCTCGCAGGCCGGGGCGTCGGAAAAATCGCCGAAGGGGCCATAGAAGGCCTTGATGCCGGCGGAAGCGCAGGCGTCGACCATCTTGGCGATGGTGTAGTGCCACAAATCCTGCTGGAAAGACGCGCGCAGCCCCTGGCCCGGCTCGGCGTCGGCGATCACCTTGTATTCCGGATGGCCGCCGCCGACCCGCGTCGTCTTCATCGCGCGCGAAGCCGCAAGGTCCGCCGGGCCGAGGCTGATGCCGTGCATACGCGGACTCGCCGCGGCGATGGCGTCGACGTTCTTGACGCCCTCGGCAGTTTCGAGAATCGCGTGGATGAGAATCGGCTTCGCAACGCCGCTCCTGGCTTCAAGTTGCGCCAGCAACTGGTCGAGATAGGCGATGTCCCAGGGCCCCTCGACCTTGGGCAGCATCACGACGTCGAGCTTGTTTCCGACCGCGCCGACGATTTCGATCATATCGTCGAGCGCCCAGGGCGAATTCAGCGCGTTCATGCGCGTCCACAGGCCGGTGGAGCCGAAATCCGTCGATTTCGCCATTTCGACGAAGCCCGCGCGCGCCGCCTCCTTGGCGTCGGTGGGAATGGCGTCCTCGAGATTACCGAGCACCACGTCGACCTGCCTGGCGATGTCGGGAACCTTGGCGCGCATTTTCTCGAGATGCGGCGGGACGAAATGAATCATCCGCTCGACCTTGACGGGAAGCTCGCGATAGGGCGCCGGCGCGCCGACGGCCAGCGGGCGATAGAATTGGTTGGGCAGTTTCATCTGTTGCGTTGCTCCGATCTAGGGCGTCGAGCTAACGCAGATGCGGAGCGGATGCAATGACCCGAATCAGGCGCGCGAGGGTCGGTTCCCGATAGCCTCACAAACAAGGGCGACGCTGGAATATGGCGAGCGACCAAGCGGCGCCTTTTCGTCGGCCTGAAACTGAAAGGTGGAGTGTGGAATAGAGGTCACGAATGACGGATGACGGATCATGACGGATACTTTAGGCGATATTTCGAACGAAGGCGGGGACGAACGGCCGGCGCGGAACCAGCCAATTCAGCCGGTCGCCGAAGGGATCAGCCGGATTATGGCAAACACGGGATCACATTCATATTATTGTTATAACTAATTGTTTTCATTAACAGCATGGCGGAGGGAGAGAGACTGGAATCCAACCTTCTCTTAATGCCTCTCGCAATTTCAATGGCTTATGAGCGGCTTCGGACGCCTTGCGACAAACACTGGCGCGCAATATATATTCCTCGGTCGGAGAATAATTATGGCCGCACAACTCCTGTCCAAATCCGAAGCCGCATATGTTGCAGGGCTCGACGCTGCGGTCGTCGACCGCGCGATTGATCGCCTTCGCATCGGGCGGCCTTTTGTGCAACGCCGCCAGCGCGCGCGTCTCTTGACGCCGCAAGGCGCGTTCCTCATCGCCGCCGATCACTTGATCGCGCGCGACATCGCGGCTCCGGCGCGCAAGGAGTTGCGCAAGCGTCTTGCCGCGGTCTTGAAGGAGAAGCCGATCGAAGCCGTGAAGGAGTTCGCGGTTCCGTCGTCCGCATTGCCAATGACGATCGACTTCAAGCCCGTGTCGGACAACGTGGCCGCGCGTCTCTTGGCGCTCGAGGCGGCGCTCGCCTTGATTGTCGAGGAGGAGGAGGTTCAAGCTGGGGCCCCCACGTTTCGGGGCACCCGCGTTCTCGTGCGGCCGATCGCCACCGCATTGCGGCGCGGCGTCAGGGCCGACGATCTCCAAAAAGATTACGGGCTCTCTGAGGAGCAGATCACGGCGGCGCGCGTTTACGCGGAGGCGCGGCCAAGTCGAGGCCGCCCATCCATTTCGGCGTCGCGTTGAGATCGCGCAATGCGGTTTCTAATTGACGAGAACCTATCGCCGGTCCTCGTCGATCTCGCGCGCGAACGCGGATACGAGGCGATGGCGGTCCGCGACCTCGGCCTGTTGAATGCCAAGGATTGGGCCTTGCTAGAGAAAATCCAGCACGAAGATTGGACGCTCGTCACCAACAATGTCGGCGAGTTCCGCAAGCGCTATGCGCGCAAGGCCGTCTTGCATGGTGATTCCGCTTGATGGCGCCCCCTAAAACGAGATGAAGGCGCCCCCCGATTCCGGAATGATGGCGCCCATCGATTCCGAGATGATGCCGCCCCCTGCAACGGAATGATCCCGCCCGGGTAATT